>OLNX01001033.1_pt1 | contig 25229 bp, 17 predicted proteins | sample 1672611 | NCBI WGS metagenome assembly OLNX01 (sample SAMEA3136705, study PRJEB25190) | human gut metagenome | reverse complement strand
CTCTTCCGATCTCTGGTTATGGTACTCAGACGAAGGACAGACTTTATGTCTGTGGGGTGTTGAAGGTGAAACCTATACAAAAGATGATGATGGAAATATCGTATTAAACTCTGACATCTACTACAATGGTATTAACCCAGGTGCAGAAAAACAGTTAAACGTAGACTATGGATTTGGTAACGGTGTATTTGCTTACGGCGGTTCTAAAGAACTTCAGTATTCTAAATTCTCTGATGGAGAAAAAGAATGGAACGAAAGAGTAAATGCAAGCAAAGAAGATATCCAGTTAAAACCACCAATTCTTGCTGATGAAATGCAGAAAGAAGAAATGAACTTAGTTAAGACTCCTCTTATGGACTATGTAAATACAGCAGCTCTGGAATTCATCACTGGTAAACGTGATCTGGATAAAGACTGGGATGCTTACGTAAAAGACTGTGAAAACAAAGGCAGCCAGAAATACGTAGACGAAGCAAACGAAATTTATCAGGATACAAAAGACCTTCTTAAATAATTAAAATAAGCAGTAACCAGAGAAAAGAATCTGGCAGCGCAAGCTGTCGGGTTCTTTTTAGAACAAAAAACATGGAAATAAACCTGGAGGATGTATGGCTACATTAGAAATTTCAAAGAATAAGGGACTTTATTTTGTAATTCCAGAAGAATGTGGAACCGGTGTGAAAAAAGTAGCAGGCAAAGTGGCAAAAGATGTAGAGGGGACACTCTCATTTTGTCCTGAAATCTGTGAAACAGCTGTACCGGCAAAACAGGCAGTGATTGCAGTGACTGCAGGAAGCGGAAAACTGGCAGAAACACTGTGCAGTAAGATTTCAAAACTTGGACAGGTAGAAGGAAAACGGGAATCTTATGCGTTTATTGTGGCAGAAAATCCGGTAGAAGGAATTGAAAGCGCACTTGTTATTTACGGAAGTGATAAACTTGGAACCATTTATGGACTGTTTCATCTGTCAGAGTTGTTAGGTGTGACAGCAATGGTTGACTGGGGAGACTGCCAGTACGTGAAACAGGACTCTTTTATCTTAAAAGAAGAGGATTCTTTTGTATCAAAAGAGCCGTCTGTGAAATACAGAGGATTTTTCATCAATGATGAATGGCCATGCTGTGGAAACTGGGCAACTTCTCATTTTGGAAGTTTTAATGCAAAAATGTATGACCATATTTTTGAATACCTCCTCCGTATGAAAGGAAATTATTTATGGCCGGCGATGTGGGCGGAAAACTTTATGTTAGACGGTCCGGATTTGGAGTCTATGAAACTGGCTGATGAATACGGAATTTATATCGGAATGTCTCATCATGAACCTTGTATGCGTTCCGGTGCAGAATACAGCAAGGTGAGAGGATCGAAAAGTCCGTATGGAGATGCATGGAGCTATGTGACAAACAAAGAAGGAATCTTAAGATTCTGGGAGGACGGTGTGAAACGAAGCATCGGTCACAATGTATTTCCAACAGTCGGAATGAGAGGAGAAAACGACAGCAAGATGCTGGGCGAAGATTCTCTGATTTCCGATAATGTACGTCTGTTAAAAGAAATTATTACAAAACAGCGTGAGATGATTCATGAACATCTGGAAACGGACGGAAAGAAAGTACCGCAGTTATTTGCAGTTTATAAAGAAGTAGAAGATTACTATTTTGGTGGTGGAAGCGAAGAAGGACTGCGTGGATTTAAAGAACTTGAGGACGTAACCTTACTGCTTTGCGAAGACAACTGGGGTAATATGAGAGCACTTCCGGAAGCGTTTGAGAGAAATCATAGAGGTGGATTTGGAATGTATTTCCATCTGGATTATCATGGAGACCCTGTTTCTTATGAATGGGTTTCTTCTACCGAACTTTCCAAGATTTGGGAGCAGATGACAGAAGCTTATGAATACGGAGTAAGAGAACTCTGGATTGTCAATGTCGGAGATGTGAAATTCCAGGAATTTCCGTTAAATTACTTTATGGATTTGGCATATGATTTTGAAAAATGGGGTTCTTTGGCACCGAACAGCACAAAAGAATATACCAAAGCATGGATAGAGTCTGTATTTGGAAGCTATACTTCAAAAGAAGAACGAGAAGAAATTCAGGAAGTATTAGAAGGCTATTTGAAAATCAATGCATTAAGAAAACCGGAATCTTTAAATGATACGGTTTACCATCCGGCACATTACTTAGAATGTGAAAAACTGCTCTCTTTTTGTGGAAAACTCGAGGAAAAGAATGAAAGGCTGTGGAAAATTTTAGAAGAGCGTGGTATGGGAGATGCTTACTTCAGCATGATTTATTTCTCAGCAGAAGCATCCTTTAATTTACTGAAAATGCATCTTTATTCTGGAAAAAACCACTTATATGCTTCTCAGGGCAAAGCGGTTGCAAACGAGTATGACAAGCTAGTAGAAGCCTGCATCGAAAAAGATGAAGCCTTGAAAACTCAGATGGCAGAATTTAAAGAAGGAAAATGGGCAGGAATGGAACTGGCTTCTCATATTGGATTTACAAACTGGAATGATGAAGACTGGAGATATCCGGTGCGCCACATCATTCGTCTGCCGAAAAAACCGAGACTGGTTGTGACAAGAGCAGATAAAACACAGCATTATACGAACCAGTATTTCCCGATTACACTTGTGATTGATGATTTCGTAGTTTCTTCTAGCAAAAAGGCTAAAATTCAAATTGCAAATGGTGGTCAGGGAAGCGTAAAATGGAAGATACAGGAAGGTGCAAGAAAAGTCGGATTAGATGGAATAGCACACGAATCCGGAGAAGGAAGCAGATGCGAATGGCTGGAATTTTCCCAGATATCAGGAGAGACTGCGCTTCAGGACGAAGTTGAAATTTCTTTAAAAGAAGAAAATCTCCCGCTTGGAGAAGAAGTATCCTGCAGTTTTGAAATTAAGACAGAAACTGAGTTTGTTCCGGTTCTGGTAAAAGCACTGCAAAAAGATACCAGTGCACTTCCGGAAGGTGCATTTCTTGCAGAACATGGCATGTTTGTAATAGACGCTGTACATTATGCAGATAAACAGGCAGGACTGTATGAGGGAGAAGCCGTAGAGTTTGAAGAACTGTATGATTTTGGAAAATATCAGAGCGGAATCAAGGCATTTCCGGTAACGGCGTCATTTGATTCAAAAGAAAATGCCCCTTCTATTACTTATGAACTTTACAGCGAAGAAGAAAAAGATTGTTTCTTAAATCTTTATACTTCTCCTGCGAATCCACTGATTTATGGAGGAAAACTTTCGATGGAAGTTTCTGTAAATGAAGGAGCCGGAAAGCTGGTTGAATTTACAGAAGCCGGTTACAAGGGTGGAGAACCGGGCTGTATTCCATGGGAACAGGCAGTATTAAATCAGGAACACGTAGGAAGTACAGAGATTTCTTTGAAAAAGGGACTCAATAAAATTACAGTATTTGCAAGAGAAGCCGGAATGGTATTAGAACGTCTGGTGGTTTATCCAAAAGATATAGAACGTGCGGTATCTTATCTTGGAGAAAAAGAATGCATCAGGGTAACACCGGCAGAGAAATAAATCAGGTACTTATAAAATCGAATACAGAAAAAAGAAAGTGAGGAATTAAACAATGGCAGTCAAAATGAAAATGAAGACAGCAGTAATGACAGATTTACAGAAAGTAGAAATTCAGGAACGTGAAGTTCCGACACCGAAGAGTGATGAAGTACTTGTAAAAGTAGAATATGTAGGAATCTGTGGTTCTGATTTACATTACTATGAATCAGGAAGAATCGGAGATTTCATCGTAGAAACTCCTTTCGTACTGGGACATGAAGCAGGTGGTACTGTTGTGGAAGTTGGCGAAAATGTAAAACACTTAAAAGTTGGTGACAGAGTTGCCTTAGAGCCAGGAAAAACCTGTGGAAAATGCGAATTCTGCAAACAGGGTAAATACAATCTGTGTAAAGACGTTGTATTCTTCGCAACTCCGCCGGTAGACGGTGTATTCCAGGAGTATGTTGCACATGAAGCTGACCTTTGCTTTAAACTGCCGGAAAACGTAAGCACAATGGAAGGTGCATTAATTGAGCCATTAGCAGTTGGTATGCATGCCGCAAATCAGGGAGGCGCTCATCTTGGACAGACAGCAGTTGTGACAGGTGCAGGATGCATCGGTCTTGTAACTCTGCTTTCTTTGAAAGCAATGGGTGTATCTAATGTAATTGTAGTTGATATTATGGAAAAACGTCTGCAGAAAGCATTGGAACTTGGAGCAACAGCAGTTATCAACGGAAAAGAAGAAGATACGGTTGCCCGCATTATGGAACTGACAGGTGGAAGAGGATTTGACCTCGGAATCGAAACCGCAGGTTCTCAGATTACAGCTTCCCAGTTAATAAAAGGTGCAAATAAAGGCGCAACTATCGTATTTGTCGGATACAGTGCAAGTGGTGAAATGACACTGCCAATCGGTATGGCACTTGACAAAGAACTGACATTTAAAACTGTATTCCGTTACAGAAATATTTATCCGATGGCAATCGATGCAGTTGCTTCCGGAAAAATCAATATCAAAGACATCGTAACAGACTACTTTGAGTTAGATGATATTCAGAATGCACTGGATTCCTGCGTAAAGAATAAAGCAGATATCGTAAAAGGTGTAATTAAAGTCTGCTAATAAAATAGTCTGCTGATAAATAAAGAGAGGAATTGAGGAAAAAGATGAGAGACAGAAAAAAAGCAAGAGAACGGGCAGAAGCACTGGTTTCACAGATGACAGTAGATGAGATGGCAAGTCAGTTAAAATTCGATGCTCCGGCAATTGAAAGACTTGGAATTCCTGCATATAACTGGTGGAATGAAGGACTTCACGGAGTAGCAAGAGCCGGTACAGCAACCGTATTCCCACAGGCAATCGCAATGGCGGCAGCGTGGGATACAGATTTAATGAAGGCAGAGGCTTCTGTTATTTCAGAAGAAGCACGTGCAAAATATAATGAGTCTATAAAGCATGGAGACAGAGACATTTACAAAGGGCTTACTTTATGGTCTCCAAATGTAAATATCTTCCGTGACCCAAGATGGGGAAGAGGACATGAAACTTACGGGGAAGACCCGACTTTAACATCCAGACTTGCAGTTCCATTTATCGAAGGACTGCAGGGTGATGGAGAATATTTAAAGACAGCAGGATGTGCAAAACATTTTGCAGTTCACTCCGGACCGGAAGCACTTCGTCATTCTTTCGATGCAAAAGCAAACAAGAAAGATATGTATGAAACCTATCTTCCAGCTTTTGAAGCCTGCGTAAAAGAAGCGGATGTAGAAGCAGTGATGGGAGCTTACAACCGTACAAACGGAGAACCGTGCTGTGCAAGTGAAGAACTGATGGAACATATTCTTCGTGAAGACTGGAAATTTGAAGGTCATTATGTATCAGACTGCTGGGCAATCCGTGATTTCCATGAACACCATATGGTAACCAAAAACGGTGTAGAATCTTCAGCACTGGCATTAAATAAAGGCTGTGACTTAAATTGTGGCTGTACTTATCTGTGTTTAAAAGAAGCATTAAATAAAAGACTGACTACAAAAGAAAAAGTAAAAGAGGCTGCAATCCGTCTCTTTACTACAAGATTTCTGCTTGGAATGTTCGACGAGACTGAATTTGATAAGATTCCGTATACAGCAGTAGAATCCAAAGAACATCTGGAACTTTCCAGAAAAGCAGCAGAAGAAAGCATTGTTCTTCTTAAGAATAATGGAATCTTACCGCTCAAAAAAGAAGAACTTAAGATTATTGGTGTTATCGGACCAAATGCAGATAACAGAAGCTCTCTGGATGGAAATTATCATGGAACAGCTTCCCGTTATATTACAGTACTTGAAGGAATTCAGGACTATGTCGGCGATGATGTAAGAGTCATGTATGCAAAAGGAAGTCATTTATTTCTGGATAAAGAAGAAGCGCTTGCACAGGAAGATGACAGAGTTGCAGAAGCACTCAGCGTAGCAGAACATAGTGACGTGGTTGTATTATGTATTGGTCTGGATGAATCACTTGAGGGAGAAGAGGGAGATACCGGAAATGCTTATGCGTCCGGAGATAAAGAGGGTCTTGAATTTCCAAAGAGTCAGCAGAGACTGATGCATGCAGTATTAGAAACCGGTAAAAAAGTAATTGTATGCAACTTTACCGGAAGTGCCATGAATCTTTCCGAAGCAGAAGAAAAAGCAGAAGCAGTCATTCAGGCATGGTATCCGGGTTCACAGGGTGGAAAAGCACTGGCAAATATCTTATTTGGCGAAGTTTCTCCAAGTGGAAAACTGCCGATTACCTTCTATCGTACCTTAGATGAACTGCCTGATTTCACAGATTATTCTATGAAAGGCAGAACTTATCGTTATCTGACCGAAGAACCATTATATCCATTTGGATATGGTTTAAGCTATGGGGATGTGCAGGTGGAAAAGGCAGAATTTGCAAAAGCACCTGAAAAAGAGCAGGATGCTGAAATTCGCGTTACCGTGAAAAATCATTCTGAAGTAGCAACAAGAGATGTAGTAGAAGTGTATATCAAGAATCAGGATTCCAAGTATGCACCGGTAAATCCAGCTCTGTGCGGATTTGCAAAAGTTTCTCTTGAAGCAGGGGAAGAAAAAGAGCTGACCATTACAGTTTCAAAAGAAGCTTATAAAGTCGTAAATGACGAAGGAGAAAAGATTTTTGATTCTTCTTCCAGTGTTCTCTTTGTCGGAACAAACGGTCCGGATAAGAGAAGCGAAGCTTTAACAGGAAAGGTAACAAAGCAGTTAGTAATTAACTGGTAAAAATCAGAGCTACGAGGGCGGGAATTTCATAATTCCTGCCCTTGTTTTCGTTACTGGAAAGTGATACAATAAATAGTACTGTGGTATAGTGTAGATACGCTTATAGTATGACACTTATGTTTAAGCTAGTAATAAAATCAGGAGTATAATTAAGTATGAATATAATTGAGAAAATGTTTGGTACTCACAGCCAGCGAGAATTAAAACGTATCATGCCGATTGTAGATAAGATTGATTCCCTTCGTCCATCTATGCAGGCTCTTTCCGATGAAGAACTTCGTGGAAAAACAAGGGAGTATAAAAAACGTCTGGAAGAAGGTGAAACACTGGATGATTTACTTCCGGAAGCATTTGCAACCGTACGTGAGGCAGCAAAGCGAGTATTAAATATGGAGCACTACCGTGTTCAGTTAATCGGTGGAATTATTCTTCATCAGGGGCGTATCGCAGAGATGAGAACCGGTGAAGGTAAAACATTGGTATCTACCCTTCCGGCTTACTTAAATGCACTGGAGGGAAAAGGTGTCCACATCGTAACAGTCAATGACTATCTGGCGCACCGTGATGCAGAGTGGATGGGAAAAGTTCATGAATTTTTAGGACTGACGGTAGGTGTTGTACTCAATTCCATGAAAAATGATGAGAGACGTGCACAGTATGCCTGCGACATCACTTATGTAACCAATAATGAATTAGGATTCGATTACCTGCGTGATAATATGGTAATCTATAAAGAACAGTTAGTGCAAAGGGATTTACACTATGCAATCATCGATGAGGTTGACTCGGTATTAATTGATGAGGCAAGAACGCCTCTTATCATTTCCGGACAGAGTGGAAAATCCACAAAACTCTATGAAGTGTGCGATATTCTTGCAAGACAGTTAGAGCGCGGAGAAGCCAGTGGTGAAATGACCAAGATGACAGCTATCATGGGTGAGGAAATCATCGAAACCGGTGATTTTATCGTAAATGAAAAAGATAAAATCGTAAACCTGACGGAACAGGGTGTTCATAAAGTGGAAAAATTCTTTAATATTGAAAACCTGGCAGATCCGGAAAATCTGGAAATCCAGCATAATATTATTCTTGCGCTGCGTGCTCATAATTTAATGTTCCGCGACCAGGATTATGTGGTAAAAGATGATGAGGTTTTAATCGTTGATGAATTTACCGGACGTATCATGCCGGGACGTCGTTATTCAGATGGTCTGCATCAGGCGATTGAGGCAAAAGAACATGTAAAAGTAAGACGTGAGAGTAAAACGCTTGCAACGATTACCTTCCAGAATTTCTTTAATAAATATACAAAGAAATCCGGTATGACCGGTACAGCCTTGACAGAAGAAAAAGAGTTCCGTGAAATCTATGGAATGGATGTTATCGAAATCCCGACCAACCGTCCGGTTGCACGTATTGACTATGATGATGCCGTTTACATGACCAAGAAAGAAAAATTTCATGCAGTTGTTGAGGCGATTAAAGAAGCACATGCAAAAAACCAGCCGGTACTGGTTGGTACGATTACCATTGAGACGTCTGAATTAATCAGTAAAATGTTAAAGAGGGAAGGAATCCCTCATCAGGTCTTAAATGCAAAATATCATGAGAAAGAAGCCGAAATTGTTGCACATGCAGGTGAAGCCGGAATGGTTACTATTGCTACGAATATGGCAGGTCGTGGTACCGATATCAAGCTGGATGATGTAGCAAGAGAAGCCGGTGGTTTGAAAATCATTGGTACAGAGCGTCATGAATCCAGACGAATTGACAATCAGTTGCGTGGACGTTCCGGTCGTCAGGGAGACCCGGGTGAATCTCGCTTTTACATTTCTCTGGAAGATGATTTAATGCGTTTGTTCGGTTCTGAAAAATTGATGGGAGTATTTAAATCTCTTGGTGTTGCAGAAAATGAACAGATTGAACATAAGATGCTTTCCAATGCAATTGAAAAGGCACAGCAGAAGATTGAAGGAAATAACTATGGTGTTCGTAAGAATCTGTTAGATTATGACCAGGTAAATAATGAACAAAGAGAAATCATTTACAAAGAAAGACGCCGTGTACTGGATGGAGAAAACATGCGTGATTCTATCTACAAGATGATTACAGATACCGTAGAACATGCAGTAGAAATGTGCTTCTCTGATGATGTAGATACCGAAGAATGGGATTTAGAAGAATTTAATTCTGTACTCTTACCGACGATTCCATTAAAAGCTCTGACCCAAGAAGATGTCAAAGGCAAAAAGAAAAAACAGGTAGAACAGGAATTAAAAGAAGCTGCTGTCAAACTCTATGAGGAAAAAGAAGCAGAATTCCCGGAAGCAGAACAGCTTCGTGAATTAGAGCGTGTTATCCTCTTAAAAGTAATCGACCAGAAATGGATGGATCACATCGATGATATGGATCAGTTACGTCAGGGTATCGGACTTCAGGCTTATGGTCAGAGAGACCCGAGAGTCGAATACAAAATGCAGGCTTATGAAATGTTTGATAACATGATTAACAACATTCAGGAGACAACGGTTCGTCTGTTGTATCATGTAAGAATTGAACAGAAAGTAGAAAGAGAACAGGTTGCACAGGTAACCGGTACAAATAAAGATGAATCCGGTCCGAAAAAGCCGATTCAAAGAGAAGAAAACAAAATTTATCCAAATGACCCATGCCCATGTGGAAGCGGTAAAAAATATAAACAGTGCTGTGGAAGAAAAAGAATCTAAAGCAGATACAGATAAAAGAGAACGGGCAAAAACAAAAAGCCGGAAGGTGAACAAATGGGACAGATTGTAGAATTTACAATGGAAAGAGAAGGACTGGTAAAAGAGGGTGACCGAGTAGAATTAAAAGAGGACTGCGCGAGTACCATGTCCGGACAGATGTATTATTATACAATTAAAGATGCCATTGCAATGTCAAGTAATTTAAAACGTCCACTTAAGAAATTAAGTGGTACGGTAATAAAAGTCGAGCCACAGATTTCCATTTATATGGTTTCTGTGGAAATCGATGAGGAATAAAAATAAGAAAAATATTCATGAAAGTAGGTGAAGCTATTGGTAGAATTAGATCAGTTTAAATATACATTAAACGGCTATAATGGACCATTAGTGGAAGTGAGGGATTCACTTTGACCTCGCTAACAAAGAAAAAAGGGTCGAAGAATTAGAAAGAGAAATGGAAGCTCCTGATTTTTGGGATAATCCGGAGCGTTCCCAGAAAATGATGAAAGAGCTGAGTACCTTAAAAGAGGATATTCAGATTTATCAGAAATTAGAGACACAAAAAGAAGAAATTGAGCTGATGATTGAGATGGGATACGAAGAGAATGATGCTTCGGTCATTCCTGAAATTCAGGATATGCTCGATGAATTTCAGGCGGATTTTGAAAAAATCCGTGTAAAAACACTGCTTTCCGGTGAATACGACAAGGACAATGCGATTTTGACCTTACATGCCGGGGCGGGCGGAACAGAATCCTGCGACTGGGCGGGCATGCTTTATCGAATGTATCAAAGATGGGCGGACCGTCATGGCTATTCCACTGAGGTACTGGATTATCTGGATGGAGATGAAGCAGGAATCAAATCTGTTACGATTCAGATTAATGGGGAAAATGCGTATGGATATTTGAAATCCGAAAAGGGAGTACACCGTCTGGTGCGTATTTCTCCGTTTAATGCAGCAGGAAAGAGACAAACTTCTTTTGTATCCTGTGATGTGATGCCGGATATTGAAGAAGATGTTGATGTGGAAATCAAAGATGATGATTTGCGAATTGATACCTACCGTTCCAGTGGAGCAGGTGGACAGCATATCAACAAAACTTCATCGGCGATTCGTATTACGCATCTTCCGACCGGAATTGTGGTACAGTGTCAGAACGAGCGTTCCCAGTTCCAAAATAAAGATAAGGCGATGCAGATGTTGAAAGCAAAACTGTACTTGTTAAAGCAGCAGGAACAGGAGCAGAAACTTTCCGGTATTCAGGGTGAATTAACTGAAATTGGCTGGGGAAATCAGATTCGTTCTTATGTCATGCAGCCATACACAATGGTAAAAGACCACAGAACCAATGAGGAATCCGGAAATGTAGATGCAGTTATGGATGGAGATATTGACCGTTTTATCAATGCTTATCTAAAATGGATTGCGCTTGGAAATAAGAAAAATAGTTGATAAAAATACAAGAATGTGTTACTCTCTTTTGGAGAAACACAAATGTATTTTTGGAACAAACAAAGGGGAAGCGAATGTCAGATAATAAAAGGTATTTTGTAGTAACAGAAAAGGCAGTCCCGGAAGTACTGTTAAAAGTAGTAGAAGCAAAAAAACTTTTGGAGTCAAAACGGACTGTAACGGTACAGGAAGCCGTAGAAGCAGTAGGAATCAGCAGAAGTTCCTTTTATAAATACAAAGATGATATCTTTCCTTTTCGTGAAAAGACCAAAGGACAGAATATTACATTTATTCTTCAGATGGATGATGAACCAGGACTGCTCTCAGGTGTATTAAAAACGATTGCCTACTATCATGGCAATATTCTTACCGTACACCAGAGTATTCCGATTAACGGAATTGCCAGTCTTACATTAAGTGTACAGATTTTGCCTGCACAGGGTGATGCAGAAGCAATGGTGGCAGAGATTGAACACATCGAGGGCGTTCACTATCTGAAAATCTTAGGCAGGGAGTAGAGGAAAGATGATACAGATTGCGGTATTAGGCTATGGTACAGTGGGCTCGGGAGTTGTGGAAGTAATCAACACCAATCATGAGAGCATTAATAAAAGAGTAGGACAGGAAGTCAACATTAAATATGTGTTAGATTTACGTGACTTCCCGGGAGACCCGGTAGAAAAAGTTTTGGTTCATGATTATGAAACCATTATCAATGACCCGGAAGTAGATATTGTAGTGGAAGTAATGGGTGGTGTAGAACCGGCGTATACTTTTACCAAACGTGCACTTCAGGCAGGAAAGAGTGTCTGCACATCCAATAAAGAATTAGTTGCAAGACATGGTTTGGAACTGCTTAAAATTGCAGAAGAGAAAAATATTAACTATATGTTTGAAGCAAGCTGTGGCGGTGGTATTCCGATTATCCGTCCACTTCACTCTTCTTTAACAGCAGATGAGATCGATGAGATTTCCGGTATCTTAAATGGTACAACAAACTATATTCTTTCAAAAATGCAGGCTGAGAATGCAGATTTTGAAGAAGTATTAAAAGAAGCTCAGGAAAAAGGGTATGCAGAAAGAAATCCGGAAGCAGACGTAGAGGGATATGATGCCTGCAGAAAGATTGCAATCTTATCTTCTCTGGCATTTGGAAACCATGTAAATTATGAAGAGATTTACACAGAAGGTATTACAAAAATCACAGTAGAAGATATGAAGTATGCTTCAGCACTTGGCATGAGCATTAAACTGCTTGCGACAAGCAAGAAAGAAAATGATAAATTCTATGCGATGGTAAGTCCGGTACTTGTTGGAACAGACAGCCCGCTTTACAGTGTAAGTGATGTCTTTAATGCAATCTTCGTACATGGAAATGTACTTGGAGATGCAATGTTCTACGGAAGTGGAGCAGGAAAACTCCCGACAGCAAGCGCAGTTGTAGGAGATGTTGTAGATTGTGCAAAACATCTTCATGAAAATGTGATGACAAGCTGGAACAGTGAAAAATTAGATTTAATGGATATCAAAGAAGTGGTTCATCCATTCCTGGTTCGTATAAAAGGAAAGGAAGCAGAAATGGCAGATGCAGTAAAAGCTGTATTTGGTGAAGTAAAAACTATTTCCGTTCCGGATGTGGAAGGCGAATTTGCAATTATCACAGGACCGTTAAGCGAAGCAGAGTACGAAGCAAAAGCAGCAAAACTTCCGGAAATCATTTCCAGAATTCGTTTTAAAGCGTAAAAAATGAAAGAGACTGTCCTGTCAAAGACGGTCTCTTTTTTAATTTCCAAGCACATCAATTCCCCATTTCCATTTTAAAAAATTCCGTAAAATCCATTGTACTAAAATAATGATACCGGCAAATTTAATATAGTTGTCCCGGTATCTTAAACCTATGGCGAAGTTCCCCTTTGATAAAAGTTCGATACTGTGACTGACCATGAAAACCAAATATACGACTGCTGTATAAGGAACAACCGGATGATAGAGCAGGGAACGTAAAAAATGTCCATGTAAAAAGGCGATACATGCCCGTGTTCCGCCGCATCCCGGACAGTAATATCCGGTCAGGGTGCGGAAGAGGCAAGGAAGATGAAAGAAGGTTCTGAAATTGGAAAACTTTGCTATCAATAAATAACTTAAAAAAATTCCGAGTAAAATCCACCCTAAGAGATATAGATTTTTTTCTTCCTGTTTATGCATAATGGAATACATCCTCTTTTCTTGACAAAATGAAAAAATAATCTTACACTAATTGAAATAGACAATTGAAATAAACAGTTAATTACAAAAGATTGGAGACTTTATTTTATGAAAAGAACTTCTGCTTCTCTTAAGCTGATTGCGAGACAGCAACTGAGTGGAAATTATGGAACTCCGATGGCAGGAATTTTACTGCTTGGACTTTGTTCCTTTCTTCCCTCTTTTTTTATTTCTTCTACGATGGGTACCGGTACAACAATGGGACTGGTTACTTCGCAGATTTTAGTGTATGTTATTTCACTTCTTGTCAGTGTGTTGAAGGCTGGATATAGTAAAATGATGGTAAATATCTGTCGTGGAGAGTCTTTTGAAGTAAAAGACCTGGCATTTGCATTTACGCATCATCCAGACCGTTTTATTATTGTACACCTGATTATTCTGATTGTACAGTTTGTAATTGGTCTGCCGTTTAATATTCCACTCTGGACAGACAGTAGCAGTATTTCTTATATCTGGCTTTCTGTACTTGCAATATGTGTGGATACAATAGTAGCTTTGGTTTTAAATCTGTTTTTGGCTGTTACGGATTATCTGTTATTGGATGATATCAATTTATCAGCAGTGGATGCAATGAAAAAAAGCTGTTCCCTTATGAAAGGAAATAAGTGGCGTTATTTCTATATTAATTTAAGTTTTATTCCACTGCTTCTGGCAAGTATGCTGACCTGCTATATTGGTCTGTTATGGCTGATGCCTTATATGGAAGCAACGATGGCAGCGTTTTATCTGGATTTAAAAGGTGAGTTTGACAAAAAAGAAGAACCGGTAATTGAACTGGAAACAAAAGAATATGAAAATTTAAAATAAAAAAATTAGACTGGAAAAATCAGATTAGAAAAATAAAAATCCTGTTTTGAGGTTTTCGATTCCTCAAAGCAGGATTTTTTTGTTTTAGTCAAGTGGATATTCGCAATCCGCTACGCTACTTGCTCATAACCAAATAGCTGCTACGCGCTTATCAGAAGGGACTTGCTTGATTTGGTTAAATTACATTATGATGTCCGGATTCTTCCTGATGAGGAGTCGGATATTCATAATAATAGTCGTAGCCATCGGAATCATCTCCATCATAAGGCGTATGATCGTAGTGATAAGGCTGTGAATTTTCATAGTTATGATCGGAATCTGAACCGGCGTTTGGATAAAGATAATCATACAGAAAATTGTAGATGTCATTTTCGGAATAATCGTCCGGATGCTCGATAATATCCAGATATTGCTTGAAAAATTCGGTGTTGGTCGAATTTGAAGTGAATCGAACCAGAAATACAGCAAGCAAAATTAAAACAGCTATTAAACTGATACCTGATAAAATCATGCCGACACGCGCATTTTGCGGACGGGTTCGGTCGCCTTTGGAAAGCGCACCAAGAATCAAGGCAAGTCCTGCAAAAACAAGGGCAAGCGGTGGCATACAGCAGATTGATAACAGGGAAAGAATTCCAAGAATCAAAGAGGCGGAGGCACAGCTCGAACTGCCTTGATAACGCTGAGGCTGTTCATAATAAGGCGGTGTCTGTGGCGGAAAATTATCATTTGAATTATAAAAATTATCCATTTTGTAAAAACCTCATTTCTCAAAAATAAAAAAATTTGTTATTGCTCATTTTAACACGTTGTACCGATTAGGGCAAGCGTTTGAACGCAGATAAGCATTCCGCCGCTTAAAGTGCGCAGAAACCTTATGTGTCAGGCAAATGTTTGGGATAAAAGCTGTCAATCTCTCAAAATTGACTAAAAATTATCAGAATAGTCAAAAATAGGGGATAAAAGGGCAGTTTGAAAAATATTACAATAAAAAGATAAGAAAAATTTGACCGTTGGAAATGAGGTAACACTATGGGCAGTGCATACGAAGGAGTATTGCAAAGACTGCAGATGTACAGACAAAAGAGAAAACTGAATCAGAAGAGCATGAGTCAGATGATGGGTGTTACCCAGAGCCACTATAGTAAGTTGGAACAGGGAAAGACCATTATTTCAGCAGAAGAACTCAAAAATTTTGACAGTCATGGCTGTAATATGGATTATCTGCTGACAGGAGAGGAATGTGAAGAAACGATATTAAATCACTATCTGGGTGTCTGTAAGAAAGAAATAAAAAGCGATTTCTTACAGCTTATGGTCTGGACAATAGAGCAGGGTATCAATATTTCGGGAAAAGAACAGAAAAATGGAGTGGATTATACCAAAGAAATCAGACTGCTCCGTTATTCTGCTTTTGAAAAAGAGACTGATTCAAGAACAATCTGGTATTGGATGAGAAAAGCAAGTGATATTACGCAGGATAAGATGGCACAGCATTTAGATATTACGACAAAAAGGTATCGTGAAATTGAAAAAGGCAGATTAGGTGTTAATGCAGAACTTCTGGCAGTGTTGTATCAGAATCTGGGTTATCCGCCATCTGTTGTTTTTTATGAGGATGTACAAAACATTAGCAGTTTAAATAAAGTATGGCAGAAATTTGATTCTGATTTACAAAAGGAATTGGAAGTATTTTTAAAGTCAGGTCTGGAAATCTGCAATCGAAATCAAATTCAAAAACAAAATCAAGAAGAGTAAAACGCAGTGGATTTTTAATAAAAAAGTTCATTGCGTTTTTTGTTTTCTTGACAAAACTGTCATAGGTTGGTAAGGTTAGAAAGAAAGCAAATGGAAAGAATTGCTTGATTTAAAAGGAGAAAATTATGGACATTATTTTAGCTTTGACCAAAGAACTAAATGTGGAAAAGTGGCAGATAGAGGCTGCTGTAAAATTGATAGATGAAGGAAATACGATTCCATTTATTTCCCGTTACCGAAAAGAAGTAACCGGTGCTTTAAATGATGAAGTGCTTCGTAATTTAAACGACAGACTGACTTATCTTAGAAATCTGGAAGAGAAGAAAACTCAGGTGCTTTCCAGCATTGAAGAACAGGGAAAGCTGACTGAAGAATTAAAGAAACAGATTTTAGAAGCGCAGACGCTGGTTGTGGTAGAGGATTTATATCGTCCATACCGTCCGAAACGTCGCACCAGAGCAACGATTGCAAAAGAAAAAGGGTTGGAACCTCTTGCAAACATTATTTTATTACAGATGACAGACAAATCCCTTGAAGAAGAAGCGAAGGCATTTGTCTCCGAAGAAAAAGAAGTGGCAACAGTGGAAGAGGCTATTTCCGGTGCAAAAGATATCGTAGCAGAAAGTATTTCCGATAAAGCGGACTACCGTAGTGAAATTCGTGAGCGTACTTTCAGGAAAGGCATGCTTGTTTCAACTGCAAAAAAACCGGAAGAGACGTCTGTTTATGAGAAATATTATGAATATGAAGAACGTGTGGAAAAAATGCCGGGACACCGGGTGCTTGCTATTAATCGTGGAGAGAAAGAGAAGTTTTTAGGTGTAAAAATTGAAGCTCCGACAGAAGAAATTTTAGGATATCTTCAAAGAGAGATTATTACAAGAAAAAATCCAAATACACAGGATGTATTAAAAGAAGCAATCGAGGATAGTTATAATCGTTTGATTGCACCTGCAATTGAGAGAGAAATCCGAAACAGCATGACGGAAAAAGCAGAAGATGAATCCATTAAAGTCTTTAAGAAAAATCTTCAGCAGTTGTTGATGCAGCCGCCAATTGTTGGAAAAGTAGTGCTTGGATGGGACCCGGCGTTTCGTACCGGTTGTAAACTTGCAGTGGTAGATGAGACCGGAAAAGTCTTGGATACGGTTGTGATTTATCCGACTGCACCGACCACTCCTGCTAAGATTGCATCGGCAAAAGAAATTCTGAAAAAATTAATTAAAAAATACAATGTCAGCCTGATTTCTCTCGGAAATGGAACCGCTTCAAGAGAATCCGAACAGATTATTGTGGAACTTTTAAAAGAAATTCCGGAGAAGGTTCAGTATGTAATTACAAACGAGGCAGGAGCTTCTGTATACTCTGCAAGTAAACTGGCTACCGAAGAATTTCCAAACTTTGATGTAGGACAAAGAAGTGCCGCTTCCATTGCAAGACGACTTCAGGATCCGCTTGCAGAGCTGGTAAAAATTGACCCGAAATCTATAGGTGTTGGACAGTATCAGCATGATATGAACCAGAAAAAATTAGGGGAAGCCCTGTCTGGAGTTGTAGAGGACTGCGTGAATAAAGTCGGAATTGATTTAAATACCGCTTCGGTTTCCCTGCTTGAATATATTTCCGGTATCAGCAAAGCGATTGCAAAAAATATCGTAGCATACCGTGAGGAAAATGGACGTTTTGAGAGTCGAAAAGAACTTTTAAAAGTACCAAAATTAGGACCGAAAGCGTTTGAACAGTGTGCAGGTTTCCTTCGTATTACAGGGGGAAGCAATCCGCTTGATGCAACCAGTGTGCATCCGGAAAGTTATGAAGTAGCAGAAAAATTTCTGAAAAATATGGGAACAACTGCAGAGGATATTTTCAAAGGTCATGGTGCATTTTATGTAAAAGATTATAGAAAGATGGCAGAGTCTCTTGGAACGGGAGAAATGACCCTTCGTGATATCGTAAAAGAACTTGGAAAACCAGGACGTGACCCAAGAGAAGAAATGCCAAAACCGGTGCTTCGTACTGACGTGCTTGATATGAAGGACTTAAAAGAAGGCATGATTTTAAAAGGTACAGTGCGAAATGTCATCGACTTTGGTGCATTTGTAGATATCGGAGTACATCAGGACGGACTGGTACACATTTCACAGATGACAGACCGATATATCAAACATCCACTTGAAGCAGTCAGCGTTGGAGACATCGTGGAAGTCAAAGTGTTAAGTGTGGATGAAAAGAAAAAGCGAATTTCCCTTACTATGAAAGGAATTCAGTAAATAGAAGTAAGAGACAGAAGCAAGAGAGGAAGTTTTTAACATGAGTGAGAACAGAGAAAGAATCCTGAAATTACAGGAAAAAATGCAGGAATTAAACATTGATATGTATTTGGTTCCTACAGCAGATTTTCATCAGTCTGAATATGTAGGGGATTATTTTAAAGCCAGAAAATGGCTTTCTGGTTTCAGTGGTTCAGCAGGTACACTGCTTGTAACCGATGACCAGGCATATTTATGGACAGACGGAAGATATTTTATTCAGGCAGCGAAAGAACTTGAAGATACCGGAGTTACTTTAATGAAGATGCGTGAACCGGGCGTTCCGACAGTCTATGAATTTCTGGAAATGAACCTGGCAAAAGGTTCCTGCCTTGCCTGCGACGGAAGAGTCATCAGCGTGTCACAGGGAAAAGCATACAAGAAAATGATGGAAGACAAAGAAGGACGGTTCTATTGTCAGGAAGACTTATTAGACGGCATCTGGAATGACCGTCCGGAACTGTCCAAAGAACCGGCTTATCTTGTGGATATAAAATATGTTGGAATATCCAGAGAAGAAAAAATCGAGATGGTGCGCAGAGCAATGAAAAAATATGAAGCTGACGTGCACATCTTATCCAGTCTGGACGATATCGCATGGCTGTTAAACATTCGCGGAAATGATATTATTTACAATCCGGTTGTGCTTTCTTATGTCATTGTGAAAGCAGACGAAGTCACTTTCTATGTGCAGGATGGCGTGGTTTCTGATGAAATCAAGAACGAATTAGAAAAAGCCGGAGTGGTACTCCGCCCATACTTTGCGATTTATGAAGAAGTAAAAACACTTGCAAAAGACAGTAAGATTTTATTAGATGAAGGTGTAGTAAACTATACATTATTTGAAAATCTGCCAGAAGAAGTTACCACAGTCAATGCGATGAATCCGACCAAACCGGCAAAAGCAATGAAAAATGCGGTTGAGATGGAAAATGAACGCATTGCGCACATCAAAGATGCAAGAGCAATGTGCAGATTTATTTACTGGTTAAAGAAAACTGTGCCGGAAGGAACAGTAGATGAGTACAATGCAGCAGAAAAAAGCAGAGAGTTTCGTGAAGAAGATAAAGACTGTCTGGATTTAAGTTTTGAAACAATCTGTGCTTATGGATCAAACGCTGCAATGTGTCATTATGCACCGTCAAAAGAGGACTGTGCAAAAGTGGAACCAAAAGGATTTTTCCTGATTGATTCCGGCGGACAGTACTGGCAGGGAACAACGGATATCACAAGAACGATTGCGGTAGGACCGTTAAGCGAAGAAGAGAAAAAACATTTTACGCTTGTATTAAAAGGAAATATTCGTCTGGCAATGGCAAAATTCCCGTATGGCGTAGGCGGTGCACATCTGGATATACTGGCAAGAGGTGCACTGTGGGATGCGGGACTGGATTTCAATCACGGAACCGGACATGGAGTCGGATATCTCTTAAATGTGCATGAAGGACCACAGAATATTAACTGGAACAGTGGAGTCCGTCCGGGCGGAATGATTCCGCTTGAAGAAGGCGTGTTAATTTCCGATGAACCAGGACTGTATCTGGAAGGAAAATACGGAATCCGCTGTGAAAACCTGTTGATATGTAAAAAAGCAGAGAAAAATGATTACGCACAGTTTATGAACTTTGAAGTCGTAACGCTTGTGCCATTTGAACGAGAAGCAATCATTCCGGAACTTTTGGGAGAAACGGAATTAAAATGGTTAAATGAATATCATAAACATGTGTATGAAGTAGTAGAGCCATTGTTGGAAAACAAAGAAGAAAAAGAATGGCTGAGAGAAGCTACAGCAGAGATTTAACGCTAGAAAGGAATTTTTATGTGGACGAGAGCAGACTTAAAAGAAAGAGGAAAACTTTGCCTTCATAGAAACTACGCAGCATCTGTCTTAGCAGGTTTGATGATTACAATTGCGACAGCTTCGATAGGTGGCGGGTATGATGTCAAAAGCACAGTAAACGGTGTCATAAATGACAGCAGTTATTCCGCAGATATTTCACTGCCGATTGTGGGTGGAGTTACATTATTTGCCCTGATTTTAAAGATTTTTGTATTAAACGTATTGATGGTTGGAGCAGTTCGCTTTTTTATTGAAAATCGAGATTATAATGCTCCTGTCTCAAAAATTGGTTTTGGATTCCAGAATGGAAATTTTGTAAATGTAGCTTTAGTAATGTTTATGCAGAATTTATATATTTTCTTGTGGACGCTGTTGCTTGTGATTCCAGGAATTGTAAAATCTTATTCTTACCGCATGGTTCCGTATATTCTGGCGGAACAGCCGGATATCAATTATCGGGATGCAATCCGCATCAGCCGTGAGATGATGGATGGAGAAAAGATGAATACCTTTGTGCTGGATTTATCGTTTATTCTTTGGGGACTGCTTGGTGCAGTGACCTGTGGTCTGGGAGTAGTATTCTATGTAAAACCTTATGTGGAAGCAACAAATGCAGAATTGTATGTGACCCTTCGAAATAAATGGAATATGGGAAATACGAAAACGGCGACATTTGATTTTTAAAAAATGAAAAAGAAACAAGAAAAGGTTCGGAAGAAACAAAATTCTTCTGAACCTTTTTGCGTATATGTTTGATTTAAGTTATAAAGTTGTACTTGGCAGTCGTTTGATATCTTTAAGTGCATTCATAATCAGATGATAAGTCAATTCTGCCATTTGAAGTGGGGTATCTGTAGTATCCCCAGATTCCAGCCAGGATTTGACCATACCTACACAACCGGTCAGACAAAAGGCATAAGCATATTTAATATTGGTTACGTCTGTAGCAAATGTTGTAGTCAGAACATGCAGGCTGTGTTGTGAAATAATAGATTCCATACGAAGCACAAATGCCATGTCTCCATTTGAACCAAGCAGGGCATTGCAGATATCGCGGTTATCCCATAATACTTCTAAAATTTCCTTAATCATAGGGAAACTTTCTTTGTAATAAGAATCCACAGGATGATTATTTACAATCTGATTGATTTCCCCCTCAAGCTCATCCTCGATTGATTCTAACATCTGGTAAATATCTGTGTAGTGAAGATAAAAAGTAGAACGGTTAATATCAACTTCATCAACTAATTCTTTTACCGTAATTTCTTTGATACTTTTCGTCTGCATCAATTTCGCAAGTCCGGCACGAAGTTGAGCTTTGGTTTTTCGGACTCTTCGGTCAGTTTTCTTTTCCATATATAAGACTCCTCTCATGTTTTTGAAGAAAAAGCAACATAAATGATAAAAATGTCTATTAATGTACATAAAAACTAGTTATTGATGGTTGTATCACTGTTGCACCTTTAGTATAATTCATCATGAAGAAAAAATCAACACAATATCTATTAAACTATTTAAAGTACGTTAAACAAATCGAAATCGGATAAGCGATTTGACGTAGAAAGAAACAGAGTTATCAATTATCTTTTCGAAATGATAAGCATTTCAAAGATAACAAATATCCGAAAGAGAAAACTGAATAAGGAAAGGGGAATGTGTATGCTAAGGAAAGAGTGGAAAAGCTTGTTCAAGAATAAGCTGCTTTTAGTGGTTGTAATTGCTGTTATTGCAATACCGACGATTTACACCACACTTTTTCTGGGGTCAATGTGGGACCCGTATGGAAATCTTGACAAACTTCCGGTAGCGGTAGTCAATAAAGATAAACCGGTGACCTACAATGACAAGGAACTTAAAGTCGGAGAGGAATTAGTCGATAAGCTGAAAGATGAGGATTCTCTTTGTTTTAACTTTGTAGACCAGGAGACAGCAGCCAGAGGTTTAAAAAACGGAACTTATTACATGGTAATTACGATTCCGGAAAATTTCTCAGAAAATGCATCCACAGTTATGGATGAAGAACCTCAGAAAATGGAACTCGATTATGATACCAATCCGGGAACGAACTACATTGCTTCTAAGATGAGTGAAACTGCAATGGAAAAGATTAAAAACAGTGTGGCCGAAGAGGTAACAAAGACTTATGTAGAAACTGTATTTGATCAGATTGTAACCGTTGGAGATGGAATGCAGGAAGCAGCAGACGGCTCTGAAGAATTAAAAGACGGAGTTACACAGTTGGTCGATGGAAATAATACCATTTCCGAGAATCTGAATGTTTTAGCAGACAGTTCACTTACTTTTAAAGATGGCAGTGATACACTTGAAGTTGGATTAAAACAGTATGTAGACGGTGTCAGCACGGTTGGAAGCGGAGCAACACAGCTCGACAGTGGAGCAGGTCAGTTAAAAGACGGTATTGCAACTGCGAAAACCGGAACCGCACAGCTTGCATCTGGAACTTCTCAGTTAGTATCTGGTTCCGGCCAGTTAAAAGATGGTTCCAGTGCATTAAAGACCGGACTTGACCAGTTAAACGGACAGGTGCCAACCTTACAGGATGGTGTGTATGCACTTGCAGATGGCGCAGTTCAGTTAAAGGGTGGAACTTCTCAGTTAGTTGATGGTTCTGGAAAATTAAAAACTGGAACAGCTAGTTTAAAAACTGGAGCAAGTCAGCTTGCAGCCGGAACAGAGCAGCTTGAGGCTGGTGGAACTTCTCTGACAATGGGAATCAGCACAGCAGATCAGGCAATGGCAAAACTTTGTGCAGGATTAAACCAGTTACAGGAAAGCACAGCAAGTCTTCCGGAATCTTCCACAGCTTTAAATAATGGAGCATCTCAGCTTTCGGCAGGACTCGAGCAGGTAACTGCAGGAGCATCAAGTGCAGAAAGTGGTGCAAAAGCATTACAGGCAGGACTTGAAAAAGTAAATGGAACAGATGGAGCAAACTCCAAACAGCTTGTAGCAGGAGCAACAGGAATTAATGATGGTCTTAGCCAGCTTTCCGCAATGCTTCATCAGATGGCAGGAACAACTGCTTCAGCAAACGAGACTTCACAGAGCACAACAAAAGAAGTCAGCGTAGATGTATCTGGTGCAAAAGATGCAGTGAATGGATTAAAGAGTCAGGCAGATGCACTTTCATCAGCAGCAGACAGCGTAGGAAGCATCAGCACCAATCAGGAAGCGGTTACTTCAGTTGATGGATTATCAGAAGCACTGGCAACAGCCGTTGCAAATGGTGATATCAATCAGGTAGCAGACATTGCAAATCAGGCGATTGCAGCAGCGAATGCAAATGCAGCATCTGTAAATGATGCAAACAGCCAGCTTGCAAATGCAGCATCCCAGAGTGCAAGTGCAGCAGAAACACTTAGAGGTGCAAGCCAGAACGTTTCATCAGCAGCCGATAATGCAAGTGCACAGCTTGACAAAGTGGCAGGCGTTGAAACTACAACAACAAACACTTCAACTTCTGCACAGGCAGAAGTAAGCGCAGAACAGTTACAACAGTTAATGGTTACGGTTGATAAATTGAAATCAGCAAGTGACAGTTTAAAAACTGGTGTAAATAGTTATACAGGTGGTGTTCAGCAGATTACAGCACAGGCACCGGCACTTACAACTGGAATTTCAACAATTAACAGTGCATTAAGTACTCAGATTCTTCCGGGAAGCCAGACACTGGCAGCCGGAACAAAACAGCTTGCAGAACAGAGTCCGGCACTGACAGCAGGAATCCAGCAGGCAGCAGCAGGCGGAACTCAGTTTAAGTCAGAAGCCTTAGGCGGAATCCAGAGCGGTGCATCTCAGCTTTTAGCAGGTATCCAGAGTGCAAACACCGGTGCAAAAGCATTAAGCGCAGGTGCAGAAGCAGCAGATACTGGAATGGGAACCCTTGCAGCAGGAATCAGCCAGGTAGACGATGGAGCAGGCAGCTTAAGTGAAGGAACTGGAACTTTGAAATCCGCTGTACCGACACTGGTAGACGGAGTCAAACAGTTAGATGATGGAGCCGGAAGTTTAGATGACGGAATGGGAACACTCTCAAGCGGAATCAAACAGGTAGATGACGGAGCAAAACAGTTATCTTCCGGAAGCAGACAGCTTTATGATGGCGCAAGTCAGTTAAAAGATGGAACAACAACCTTAGTATCCGGAACAAAACAGCTGGTAGCAAATAATAGTACACTGCTTAACGGTGTCAGCCAGTTGAGTGATGGAGCAGCACAAATTAGTGACGGAGCCGGACAGCTTCGTGACGGAAGTGAAGAATTAGGCGATGGTCTTGATCAAGTTTATGATGGAAGTGACACATTGGCAACAAGCCTTGCTGATGGAGCAAAAGAAGTCAAAGAGACCAAGGCAGACGACAATACTTATGACATGTTCTCAAGCCCGGTAGAGGCAAGTGAAACAAAGATTACAACCGTAGAAAACAACGGACACGCAATGGCACCATATATGATGTCTGTTGGTCTTTGGGTTGGATGTATCGCATTTAGTTTAATGTATCCTCTGACAAGTTACAAAGGCAAATTAAAATCAGGATTCTCCTGGTGGATTAGCAAAGCCTCTGTACTTTATACAATTGCTTTATTACAGGGTCTTGTAATGATTGCATTACTGCATGTATTTGATGGATTTACACCAATTGAAGTTGGCAAGACATTAGCGTTTGTTTGTGTGGCAAGTGTGACATTTATGTCAATTATGTACTTCTTCACAAACTCACTTGGAAAAGTCGGAAGTTTCTTAATGTTAGTATTTATGGTAATTCAGCTGGCAGGTTCAGTTGGTACTTACCCGCTTGAAGTTTCCGGTGACTTTGTAAAATACCTGCATGACTGGGTACCGTTTACTTATACAGTAGAGGCATTCAGAAGCACAATCGCAGGTGGCGAAAGTATTATGAACGCAGTGATTTATCTGCTTATCTGGTTCGTTGTATTTAATCTGCTTACATTGATTGTATTCCAGATTCGTGCAAGAAGAATTAAGAGCAATAAAGAAACATTAGACAATTGGCTTGAAGTACATGGTCTGGCATAAATAATAAAGAGAGGGATTGCAGTCTTGGAAATAAGGCAGCAGTCCCCTTTTTAAAAAAAATTAAAAAAATTTTTCAAAAAGTGTTGACAATAGAAACAATTTGAGGTATTATAAACAAGTCTTAACGAGACAGCAACAATTAAATAACCTGCGGGTGTAGTTCAGTGGTAGAACACCAGCCTTCCAAGCTGGATATGTGGGTTC
>OLNX01001018.1_pt1 | contig 25434 bp, 19 predicted proteins | sample 1672611 | NCBI WGS metagenome assembly OLNX01 (sample SAMEA3136705, study PRJEB25190) | human gut metagenome | reverse complement strand
ATTTTGGGGAATACAAACTCAACGGTCCTCATGCGGATGATTGCCCTGGCCAAGGCGGACAGCATTGCTTACTGGCGGAAAGAACTGCCCGGAGCCAGTGAGACAGAGCTGGAAATGATGTATACCCATCTGTCAAACGGTTTGATGCATGTCGTTGTGGAGGGCTATGACAAGTACAGCAAAGAGGAAATGGTCCGTTTTGTCAACCGGGTAGTAAAAGCCAGTCTTTCGCTGTTCCAATCGCCCCAAAGACCTCTTGCTTAACATAGGCCTTATGCTTGCGTGGTATAATAAGCTTTGCAAAACGGTCGATGGTCAAAGGAAAGAATGGAGAAAATCAGTCATATTTTATGAAAAATGAGCATAAGAAAACCCCGGAAAACGCGGATTTTCCGGGGTTTTTGAGCTTTTGAGCTGTGAATTTGCGTCCGATCAGCGCTTGGAGAACTGAGGTGCGCGGCGGGCGGCCTTCAGACCGTACTTCTTGCGCTCCCACGATAGAAACCATTGTATTTGCAAGGGATTTGGGGATTATAAGGGAAAAATTGTCCCCTCAATTGTCCCATCTTTTCGCAATCGCCTGTTTTTATATTACAGGTTAGGAATGTTGAATGCGTAATTGACACGCGCTGCCAGAGCGTCCGGCTTGTTGTACTTGGCTTCAGCGTAGATATCCATGGTGATCTTCGAGTTTTCGTGCCCCGCTAAGTACTGCACCGTCTTGGGATCGACACCAGCATAAATCAGATTGGTGATATACGTGTGCCGCAGCATGTGCGGTGTAACGCGAAAGTCAATAGAATAAATCACATGACTGTTGTGTGCAGCCCTTTCGCCCAAAGTGGGAACAACCCGATGTTTCGTCTTGGTTCCGTCTGGCGCAATGCGCGTATATTCGCGCGGCTTCGTACTGCGCGTGGTAACATATTTCCACAGGCGGCTATATTGCGAGCCCGACAACAGGCCGCCATTGCGGTTGCAAACCACGTACTCGGAATTGGCCGTATTCTCTTTCTCTTTCAAGTATTGCGCCAATTCCGAGGGGATAGGTACAGTTCGATAAGCCGCCCTACTCTTCAATCTTTCGGTGATATAAGGGCGATTCTTATGGACGTGCCACGCCTCGCGCACAGTAAGTGAGGGCGTTTTTGAGTCAAGATCCACGCTATCCCACCGCAAGGCAAGGATTTCCTCCCGCCTGAGTCCAGTGTACAGCGCAAGCAAAATGAAAGTGTACGGCGGCAATCCCTTAACAGCGTTCAAAAGGATCTGCACTTCCTCGTCTGTCAGCGACTTTCTAGCCTTTGTCGGTGCTTTCCCACCCTTTGCAGGAAGGACAAGTGCGGGATTTTCCGAAATAATTCCGTTTTTGACAGCCTCGCCAAAAATACTTTTGTAGAACATCTGAACCGCACCATAAGTAGACTCTGACAATACGGCAGAGCGTCGCACTGCGGCGAGTATGTCATCGCGCGTTACGTCACACATGAGTTTGTCGCCCAGCGGCTCTACGATATGTTTTTTGATAGTTTGTGCATAATTGTCAAATGTGCTGAGTGCGATAAACGGGGATCTGTTCTCTAGACACAGCTGTGCATATTGCGCAACAGTGGGGCAGTCCCGTTCAAGAGCTTCTCGCGCGACTTTTGCCCGCAATTCTGCGACCTTTTGATCTACTTCACTCTCGGTGCGGCCGTAGAGCGTAACTCGTGTCCCGTCCTGAATGGTAATGCGTGTTCGAAAATACTTTCTTCCCTTGCGAGTGACAGTGCCATATTTAGGTTTTTTGCTGCGTCCCATCAGCGACACCCTCGTTCAGGTACCTCGCCGCGAAAAGCGGGAGCAAAGGCGGTGGATGCGCGGGGCACAGGGCGCGTGTACATTGCCCTGAACTGACGCAATTCCTCCTTGCTGAGAAAGACCTTGCCGCCGGGAACCCGCTGAACATAAGAGATTTTGCCATCCTTGCGGAAACCGTCGAGCAATTTTGCGCTGATGCCAAGATACGCTGCCGCCTCGGCGCGTGAAAGTAACATACCCATCTTTTCCTCCTTAAAATTGTGTTGTTGATTTTGCGGAGGACTCATGATACAATACATATTGTCCTACAGGTGCATCATGGACCCTACCACGGTGTGCTTGGATGGCTGCCCCCATCTGCAAATGGGGGCAGCCTTTTTATATGGCCCTGCTGTAGAGTAGCTTCCTGCTTCAACGACAGAAATCCGTCTCCACAGGCGTTGATTCCGGGCGAGCCGACCCGTACTGTATGCCGCATCCTTAGCAGTAATTCGCCCCCTTTCTTTTTTTGCATCAATCCTAGAAGCCTAGATTTCTCAATCGTCGTAAACCCCATTGTGACGCCGCGACTTTTTGTGCTTTTAGACTAACATATATATTTATAAAAGTCAATAGTAAGATTTAAAAAAATAAATATAACGATTTATATTAGCGCACCAATCGTCTAAACAAAGGCGTGTTATCTCGGCAGATTTATTTATCAAGCCACATGCTTGACTTTTTTTTATTCAAATGGTACCATTATTTAATGGCAGGAGGTGTTCATGTGAGCGAAAAGGTACATAAGGCAAACGACCTGTACGAATTTGAAGATTACTATGTAAAGACAATGGCACTCACAGGAAGCAGGGATAGGTTTCCTAGCGATGCAAACTTAGTCAAAAATGTAATCAACGTATTTTTACAGCAGAACCCCAAGGTATCGCAGGTGGATATTGCAACAAAATATGAGCTATCCCCCAGCTTGTTTTCTCGATTTTTAAGAACCGAGAACGTTAAGTCAAAGCCTGAATGGAATCGGGTTGCATATAGACTAGGGTTGGACATTGACTTGGCGAAGTATATAAGAGACACACGCGAAGTAATCGAACTGATCCAGAGTTGGCAGTTACTCTACTACGGCACTCGCATCATATCTTTTATAGACAAGATATTTGAAACAACCCTCCTCATGCCATATTCGTCAAAGCACTCTCCGTGCAGCCGCGGTCTAGATACGAACTATGAGAACATGCATCATTTTTTAGTCAACGAAAAAGGCGATGAAGGATGGTTTTTCTACTACTTTACCGGGCACGACATACTTGCTTCAGATGTGATCCTCGGTTTGCAGAACGATAAGAATATCCCAAGGATTCACACGATCATCATCCTGAACAGCGAAAAGGCATTTGAGGAGTTGAAGCATACTTTGCGCAGGCAAGATTGGCGAGCGAAGCTGCACTATGTTTCGCTGACAGTCATACGTATTGATGATGAAATATCTACTATCCTTGACGAATACACCGATGGTGATTTGGGACTCGCAAGGCGACCTGAGCAAGTAAGCAACTCGGACTCCACATCCACTGTAGCTCCGCAGTAACCACAGCAGCTTTCGCAGACAAAGCTCAGGCAGGGACACTGCTCCTCGCCCGCACCTAACCCCCTAATCCCAGCGTAGCATAATCGAGTATATTGTCAATACGTTCGGAAGGACAAATTCCAAGGAAATCACTCTCTATCTAAGGGAAGGCTACCTGCTGTTTTCGGCAAGTGGTCTTCCTTCATTTATTCAACCGGTGCGGCCTATTCTCGACAACTGGCTCAATGCTTAACTGGCATCCCTGCTCTGACACATCAAATGCGTATTTACGTTTCGTGAGTCGCGCGGCGTATAGCAATTGCCTTCGCAGTCGCACTCAGCCCCTTCAGAGCCCCATAGTGTCATGCCGTGGGGGTAGGCGGGGTTCAGGCACACGGGGAGGCCAACGCCCATCACGCCCGTGCCTGAGTCATTACAGAGAAAGAGCAGCCATTCCTAGGAATGGCTGCTCTTTTGTTCGTTTTGCGATTGGTATTTCAGGGTGTCTGTGGGGTCGGGAGCCATCTACTTACCAATACTTGGGATACTTGCTGGTGCTCTGCTGTTTTTCGGCATACTGCCACCAGGGAACTTGGGTGGCAAAGTCCGTCAGCTTATCCCAGAACTGATCGGCCAGCGTCCCCTTGTCCACGTAGACCGTAACAGTATAGGTCTTGCTGCTGCCGTCCTCCATGGCGGCGGTGTAGGTCACGGCATTGGTGAAGTCCACCGTTACGCCGTTACCGGGCGTCAGAGACTTGACGCCGTTTGTGGCGATAACCGGGGTCAGCTTCGTCACATCTGTGCCGCGGGGCATGGTGATGGTAATGGTATTGGTGCTGTTGTTCACCGCACCGGCCACACCGTTGATGGAGAAGGCCGTAATGCCGTTGACGGTGGTGCTGGCGGTCTCCCAATCGCAGGTGATGCTGACGTCACCGCCGGGCATCTTGAAGCTGTTTCCGGTGATCGTCTTGTACTTAGCGCCGGGTGCGGAGAACGCGTACCGCAGGGACCCCGCCTTCATCTGATAGCCCGTCTTGGGCGTGACGGTGACGATGATCTCGTCGCCCTCGTTGGCCCTGGTGCGGTTGGTGGCGATGGTACCGCCGGTGGGAGGCGCGTTCACCGTGATCGTAAAGTCGCCCTCATCCGGCGTTTCGGTGCTGCCGTAGGCGGGGATCTCGATCTTGAAGGGATCGCACTCCACGTTGGAAAGACTCTTGACCACGATGTAGATATCCCGCGCGCCGGTGGACAGGTTGGTCAGGGTGATGGTGTTCTCACCCTTGACCGCCGTCGTGCCGCCCCTGGTGGTATCCACCGTGGGAGCCGCCGCGCCCTTGTCCACCACCTTGTAGAAGTAGTTGCCCGCCATGCTGGAGGTAAACTTCACGGTGGCGGCGTTGTCGCTGGTGCGCTCCACCGACACCTTCTCCAGAACGGGCGTGGTGGACACATTGGGCCGGGTGATGGCGATGGTATACTCCTTGGTCAGGCCGTCGATGCCGGTCACGATGAACTGCGCTTCGCTGCCGGGGCTGATGGCGCACATGATCTTGCCGGAGTCCCAGGAGTTCTCCTTTCCGGCGTCGTCATAGCCGGCTCCGTTGGTGGTGGCCACCTGCTTCAGGGACGCGCCCGCGTATTCAATCTTCATGAAGATCGTGTCGCTTGCGCCGATCTGGGTCAGCAGATCCGCGTCAATGCTGTCGGGCAGGGTGATGGTCCACTTGCTGCCGGAAAGGGTGCCGGAGGCGATGGTCTCGGTGCCGTTCAGCAGCGTCACGGCGGTGATCTTCGTCTCGGCGTTGATCACGACCTTGTAGGGGGCGCTGGTCTGTTTGTCCTCCGCGACAACGGTGAACACCTGCGTCTGGCCCAGCTTCGTGATGCCGCAGCCCTTACTCTCGTCCCACACGGTATCGCCCTGCTTGACGACCGCGTGTTCGGCGTCGCCGCAGATGAACTTCAGGCGCAGGTTGGGCAGGTCAGAGACGGCCACGCTGGCGGGCAGCTCGATGGTGTAGGTGTCGCCGGACTTGTTGGAGCTGGCCAGCCTATTCTTGCCGTCAGCGGACCACAGCTCCACGCGCAGCAGGGAGCAGTCGTCGTTGGGCTTGGACGTATCGACCACGAAGTTTGCCGTGGCGGTGATGTCCTTGCCGGTGCTGGGCATGGTGAAGGTGACCTGACTGTAATCCTTGGTGACCTCCGGCGTCTCCGGGGTCTCAGTGGTTCCCGTATCGCCCGTATCACCGGTATCGCCGGTGGTTCCCGTGTCCGCCTGGGTTTCCGGCGTTTCCGGAGTGACCGGCGTGACCGCGATGGCCGCGCCGCTGCTGTCCGTCACCGTCCAGGGATTCGTTTCGTCCAGCTTATACCGCTCGCTCTTGGGGGTGGCGGTCAGGGTGACGGTCTGACCCTCGAACACCACGGATTTGCTCTCCACGGGGTCGCTGCTGCCCACAGAGACGGCAGCGCTGCCCATGGTGGCGGGGCTGGCCTTGGCGGTCACGGCGGCGAAGATCTTCGACCGGAACTTCGCCGTGATCTGGACGTTGTCCCCCGCCAGTTTGACGCTGGGGTAGCCGCTAACATCATTGTATGTCACATACTCCGGGTCATTCGCGCGGTCAACATCGTCGATCATGATCTCCCAGCCGAGAAGCACCCAGGATTCCTTCCAGTTACCATCACTGTTGAAACCCACATTGGCCGAACTTCCTCTACGGTACACATACTGGGTATCGCGCATGTTGCCGTTGACCGTGACCGCCGGGGCCCCATTGGGGGTGGAGCCCCATGTGACCGTGGTGCCGACGTTTTTAAATTCCGCGAAAAGCGTGACATCCGCATCCGGCATCTTGAAGGTCACCGTATTCGTCTTGCACTGTTCCTCGGTCAGTTTGATGCCGGTCTCGTTCTTCCATTGCACAAAGGAAAACTCGTACATAGGGCTTTCACTATACGGCTCCGCCATCGCCGTAACGGTCTCGCCCTCGAAGGCGCTGGTTATGGGGGTCCCGCTCTGATTGGTGAAGACAACATTGCCCTTCCGGTTTCCGTCCTTGTCGCCCTGGTCTTCCCAAATCAGCGATGTGGAGGCGGACAGCGAATGGGCAACGGCAAATTTCGGAACATCAAAGCTTACCGTCACATTGTCCAGTCCTTCGCTCTTGGCCAGAATGTGAAGCTTCTTGGCCCCAGCCGTCAGGCCGGTAAGCTGGATCGTGTTGGCGTAGCGCCGCAGCGCTGTGGCCTCGGCCGTTTCGTCAAACGAGGGTTCCTCGTCGGCCTCTGTCACAGCGTAGTAATAGGTGCCCGCGACATTGGACTTTATATAGATGGTGGCCGTATCCTCCGCCGTGCGGTTCACGGCAATGCTTTCCAGCTTGATCTCCGTTGGCTTTTCCTCTTGCAGATCCGATCCATCTTTAACGGTAAGATTATATCCGTACTTTGTCCCATCCGCGGTGGTAAAGCAGATTATGTCGCTCCTTATACTTGTAGTACTGCCAGCCGTCATAGTACCAGTCATCGGCTTTCCACTGACTGTCGCGTACTGGGTAACCAGGTCACTGTTTGCCAATGTATATACCGGTGTCACTACTGTTCCACGCTTTCTTGAACTTGTTGGTATGCCGTTTGTATAAACTTTTATCTCGCCTAAGACATAGTCGCAATAAGTCTTATCATCGGATTCCTGTGGTCCATCAGGGTAGTTTTTCCATTCCACTCCTATTAGTGTACCATCTTTTCCTGGGGCAAACGCTGGATTTTTACTAGTAAATTTAACGTCGACCACCTCAAATGAGGTCAAATACGGGTATTGCGCAGACTCCTCCGCATACGCCCGGTCGCACAGGCCAACCAACAGCAGCACTGTCAACAGCAGCAACGGCAGGATCGTTTGTTTGTGTTTTTTCATATAACTCTCCTTGCACGGGAACCGGCCCCCTCATATGCGGCGGCCAGTTCCCGATGCCGGGAGGGCAGGCAGACGCCTGCCCTCCCGACGGGGTGTGCGTTTACCAGGGATGATGCGTATAGTCGCAGCAGATGAACCAGCAGATCTTGTCACCTGCGCTCAGGGTATAGCTGGCAGCGCCGATGGGAGGCGTGTTCCAGTTCTCATAGAACTTGGGATTGGTCGCCATCTCGCTCCGATCCGGGCCGTCGGTATACATCCAGCCGGACATGGAGCCGAAGGTGAACTCACCGACGCCGTTCAGGGTCGCCATATAGGTGCAGCCCGCGGGGACCTCAGAGCCAAGCTGATTTGCAACAGCAAACTTGCGCATGATGTCCATCACGGTTTCACCGGCAGTGACCGTAATGGTGCCATAGGTGATGTTAGCTGCGTCATCCGCGCTGGCAAAATACCTATGCGCCATGTCAATCAGATCATCAACAGCGTCTGTTACAGTATAGTCATCTTCGAGTAGATCGCCGTTCTTGTATGCAGTCGAATTGACCGCCTCGGTAAAGTCAAAGCCGTATTCGATCTTAAAGGTATTGGTATCGGTGGCAAACACATAGTAGTTGCGGCTCTCGGTGCCGTTGGTCAGGATCAGCTTGGGCGCTCCGGTGCTAAGATCCAGGGTGTTGGTGGTGGCGTTGTAGCAGCCGGAAGCGGTCGTGTTCGTGGGCAGAGAGAGGGTGGCCGGAACGCTGGCACGGGAAGCCGGTACCGTGTTCAGGCTCGCGTTGACATTATAGTTGATAAAGGTCCACTTGCCATCCTTGTTCGACTTGGTGTTGCCCATGAAGGGATTCTGCACGTTGGTAGCAGAGATCGCAGTATTCGTTGCATCACCGACAACGATGCTGATAATGCGCAGGGGGTCGTTTCCGTCAATGGCAACGGCGCCGCTGGGCAGACCGGCAGCCAGCTTATAGGTCTTGCTGGTCGTGACGCCGCCCTCGGAGGTGCTGATGATCACGGTATAGACCTTGTTGAGCAGGTTCACATTCGTCGCCGTGCGGACATTGCCCGCACCCGTGAAGGAAAGGTCGCCGTTGATGGTGGCGCCGGCATTGCTCAGGTTGATCACCACGTTGGTGCTCTTCAGGCCATTCTCGGTGCCGCCGGCCACCATGGCGCGGATATAGATCTGGTCGCCGGTATTGCTGTCCTTCTCATAATAGGCGGTGGTGCCGCCAATGGTGATGGAGGACACGGCGTCAATGGAATTGACGGTCGTGCGGGTCACTTTCCCCGTCGTAGTCGTCGTGGTGCCGTTGGCAAACGCCATGGTGCTGAGAGACAGCGCCATCACGAGAGCCAACAACAATGCGGTGATCTTCTTCGTCATTTTCATGTTCGTTCTCCTTCTGTTAATTTTTTGTTGATCTCTTCTGCGCAGGGAACGCCGTAATCCCATGCATCACCTCTTTTCTATCATGAGCCGTTACCGGCTCAGCCCTATTTCAAAGCCGTAGGAACGGCTGCTTGACCCATTCTCTATAATCAGATCCCGATGTTCCAGCGTCAGATCCAGCACCATGCGGCCGCCCAAATCTGCCTTCAGGCAGGGACTATCGCCATTGACGGACGCGCCGTCCGCCAGCGTAATGTTGGCTGTGCAGTTCTGGAAATCCGTTTCTATCGGCAGTGTGATGCAGATCACATATTCCGCATCCTTTCCGCTGCCGCGCTGTTCCACCGTGCCGATGCTGTCGCCGATGATAAACTCCCGGATAGACAACGGATCGCTGTTTTGGCCGCAGCCGCCCAGCAGCAGGCTTACGCTCAGCGCGGCGATCAGCAAGCATACTATACGCTTCATCCCATCGCCTCCTTGAGCCGCAGGCAGTAGGTGCGGGTATAGCCCTCGTTCTGCACGGTGATGCAGGGGTCGCTAACCGTCAGATCCACCACCAGCGACATACCGTCAATGGATACGATGCACGGCTCCGTCTCGTCCAGCGTCGCGCCCTCGGATAGCCGGAGCGTCAGCGGGACGGCGGTCATGTCCATGCCCTCCGTGGGAGGGATGAACACAACACAGCTCAGCCCCGTTTCCTGCCCGCCCCAGTTCTTGGTGACGGACACGGTGCAGTCTGCCTCGCCGCACTTGGCGGAAAGGATGTCCCACTTGCTGCGCTCCTGCGGCTGCTGGGGTGCTTTCCCGCAGCCCGCCGCCAGCGTCAGCAGCAGGCATGCCAGCAATAGAAATACAGTTTTTCTTTTCCTCATGGCACTCAGCTCCAATCCCGCTTGGTGTGGCTGGTCTGGTGATCCGCCACATCCGAGTTGTTGCCCAGCTCGTCCCAAAGCTGCTGGGAAACGCTGCGCTCGAAGGTCACGGTGACGGTATAGCGGCTGGTTTCCTCGCCCAACGTCACGGTGTAGACCACTGGAACGGTCAGGTTCACCACCTCGCCGGGCACAGGGCTGACCACCGCGCCCGCCGTCACTGTAACGGAGGGGGCTACCGCCGTCACGTTCGTACCGGCAGGCAGCGTTACGGTGATAGTACCTACGCTCTGGTTGATGACGCCGTCCACGCCCAACACGGAAAAGGCCGTGATCTTCGCGCCGGTGGCCGGCGTTACAGGATCGCTGCCGCCTCCACCGCCGCTGCCGGAGATCAACTGCCCCGCCTTATTCAGCACGGAGACGGTATAGGTGCGGGACAGCACCTTTTCATTGCCCGCAACGATGTACTGCACCGTGCGGGAGAAGTCCTGCGCCAGACCGGGAGCAGGAGAGCAGACCAGCGTCTCCGGCCCAAGCGTCACATCCGGGGCGAAGGAGGTGCTTGACAGTTTGCTGTCGTCCACACCGGACATGGTAATGGTGTTGGCCTTGTTGTCAATAACGCCCTCATAGACCGTGCCGCCGATGGTAAGGCTGAAGGCGGAGATAGACGCCTGCGTCCGTGCCGTGGCCTTGATGCGGTACGTTCGGGTATTCGTCCCGTCGCCGGAAGTGATGGTGAAGGTCGTCCAATCCGACAGGTTCATGCCCTTCTTCCCGTCCAGTGCCGGCGAGGCGGTGGCTCCATAGGAGAGGCGGGCGTAGATCATCAGATTTGAGGTGTCCTTTCCTGCATCAAGCAGCAGCTCGATATCCGTGCTGTCCGTGCCAGCGGTGATATTCTTGCCCAGAATATCCAGATCCCGCAGGATATTGGCGTCCTTCAGCATAATGGTATCGGTGTAGATCTCCGCGCCGGAGGGCTTTTCCTCATCCGAGAGCTTGACTACCACATAGTAGGTCTTAGTGGTCTTGCCGTCCTCCGCCTGCACGGTGAAGGCGGTCTTGGTATCCTTCACAAAGGTGATGCCGCCGGTAAGATCCGGTGCAAGGAGCGTGGCATAGTCGGACAGCTGAAGCTGCGGGTGCATATCGTTCAACGGCGTACCGGCAGGCAGGGTCACGGTGATGATGTTGTCTCCGCCCTCCGTGGTAAACACGCCCTGCTTGCCCTCCAGCGTAAAGGAGGTAATGTCCGCCTTGGTGGACAGCTTACGGGAGAAATCAAACTGCCGGTAATACAGGGAGTAGGGGTGTCCCGCGCCGCCGTTATTCAGGAAGCCCAGATACCACTGGGTGGCGTAGCAGCCCTGATAGGTGGCCATGGCGTTCTTCGGCGTGGTGTTGGTGTGGGCAAAGTAGCCCTCGCGGTAATCCGCGTAGTCCAGCAGGGCCGTCAGGGCGCTCTGGGTACCGTTGGACATGCGGGGATCGGTGTGGCAGTCCACGCCCATGGCGGACATGGCGCACACGATCTGCGCCGAGCCCTCGGAGGTGTAAACGCCGCCCCACTGCACGCCGTAGGGGTTTTTATAAACGTTTTTGCTGCCGAAGCTGTCCAGCACGATCTCAAGGCCCTCGTCCAGCTTGGCCCTGACCCGTTCGCCATAGACCGGATCATCCATGTACGGGCCGATGGACTGCATCAGCATGGTGACCATGTCAAGGCCGAAGCCGTCCGACAGGTATTTGTGGTTCAGGATCGTCTCCAGCAGCTTGTCCCGCGTCCAGAACGCGTCCGCCGGAATGGTGTAGTTGCCCATGTCCAGGGCAATCAGGGCGAAGATGGGGCCGTTGATGGTCCAGCCGCCCCGGTAGTTATAGAGCACCTTAGTCAGGTTGTCCACCTTGTTGCCCTTGGCGTCAACATAAGGCTCGCCGTTGTTGTACTGTGACAGCTTGGAGCAGTCGATGCCGCGGGCAGTCAGGGTCATGATCTTACGGTCGATGTTGGTCATAGCCACGTTGGTGGTGGTATCCAGCCGGACGATGCACTCGGCAATGGAGAAGCCGTTATCAAGGTTGGGCCGCTTATGCTGATAGAATCCCAGGTTCATCCATTCCCAGTCCTCCCAGGCGCTTGCCGTTGTCCGGCTGTACCGCGTGGTGATCTTCTGGACCAGCGACTTCATATCTGCCTTGTGGGGATTCTCCGTCGGCTCCTGGGAAATGCTTACCGTAATGGTATAGGTATTGGTATATCCGGCCTGGGACGTGACCGTATATGTCACAGGCTTGCTGAAATCCTGCTTTTCGCCAGAGGCCGGTGTGACCTCCGCGAAGGGGGATACGGTAATGGTCGGCACGAAGCTGACCGGCGAACCGGCAGGAAGCGCCAGCGTGATGGTACCCTTCACCTGATCAATGGTGCCCGCTATCGAGCCGTAGGCGAAGGACAGGATCCGGTTGCCTGTTGCCACCGGTGTGCGGGTGATGGTCACCGTATAAGTACGCACTTTGCCGTCTTCAGAGGTAACGGTGTAGGTGTTTTCGCCCTCCTGCAACGCGGCAGGTGCGGTAAGCGACGCGAACTCGGAAATGGTGATCTCCGGCTTTACAGCCGCCAGATCCATGGCGTAAGGGATGGTGATGGCAATGCTGTTGCCATTGATCACGCCCTCTGCGTCACCCAGCTTATAGGAGGTGATGTAATTCTCTAAGGACTTTCTGGCTGTGATGGTCACCTTGTAGGGGGTGTGCAGATCGAAATTGCTGTTGGCCACCGTCAATGTCAGGGGCGTTGTCTCAGAATTAGTAAAATCGAAAGAACCGCTACCATCAAAAGATGCTCCGTTGATTTTGACCTCCGTGCCGGTATGGGTAACGGCCGGCGTGATGGCGCTCAGATCCGTAGCCTCCGGCAGATTCAGGGAGATCGTCTTGTTAGCCTCGTCGATTTTGCCATAGCGTGTCACGCCACCTGTGGTGACGGCGAAGGAGGTGACCAGATTATCCGGCGTACCCGTTTCGATGATGATACGCCATGTGGCGCTCAGTGCATTGTATTTCGTGCCGTATGCCGGATCGTAGGGCGTCACCTGATAGGCAAGCCTCCCATCGGTCACAGAGCCGGCCACGGAGTTGGCGGCCAGCCCGGTTCCCACCTCTACTTGCACGGTCAACTGGGAACGGTCTGCGCCCTCCGGCAGTTTCACCGTTACCGTGCGGGTTTCGGTATTGATGCTGCCCACCGAGCCGCCGATGGTCACACGGTCAATGACCGGCTCCTTGATGCGGCATTGCTCAGCATAGGCAAGATATTCCGGAACGAGCTGCTCATAGATGACCCGCAGGGCAGCGGGGCTGACCTGACTATAGCCTTTTTTGGCAATATACCTTTGCAGGTATTCCCGCATGAACTGAACGGCCTCCTCGCCGCCGCCACGCCACTTTGCTTCATAGGAGTCAAAGAGGCGATTGCCGTTCATGCTGCTTTCGCCTTCGTCGAGATCAAAATACGCCGTGCTCATGCCCAGCCAATAGCCCAGCGTGCTGAGCATATCCGCGTTGGCGGGATGGTAGGTGCCGATTTCCGTCCTCGAAGCGTTGATTTTATCTATCGTAAGGTAGAGCTGATGGTAAGTATCTACAAACAACCCTGCCATACCCAACAGAGCCTGTGTATCTGCTTCAGTCCAAGTATCCTTGCTGGTTGCCTCCGCAGCGAACGCGTAGGCGAAAAATGTCCGTCCATTTTCAGAGGTGATATGATACCGGATCGGCTCTGAGAAGTCGTAGGCTCTGTTCAGTTCCAGATCAACGGTATTATTCTTCGAGCTTTTCAGGTCGCCAAAGTCGACGGAGGTCGGTGTCATCACATAGGCGCTTGCAGCGGAACCCTTCGGCACACCGTATACATTGATAAAGCCGCCAAAGTTGCTGTATTTGGGTGCGATCACGGTATCGCCGTTATAGAAAGTGCCGCTGTTCTGCATATAGCGGTCGACTGTGGTATCCCCTGTGGCGGGCCAATTACCAATCGCCGCAAACGCCTGCACCGCCAGAGAAAGGGTCATTACCAGTGCCAGCAGCAGCGTCAGCACACGGCGCAGCGAGCGTCTTACGTTTTGTGTTGTCTTTTTCATATCGTTACCTCACTCAGAGCGAATGGCCTCGTTGGGGCTGATGAGCGTTGCCTTGCGTGCGGGGATCCATGCGGCGGCAATGGCCACGCAGCCGGAAAACACCACGCCGCAGACCGCCAGCCACCAGGGCAGCACGCACCGCAGCTCACGGGACGCGAAGATCACCGGTATCAGCCACTTGGCGATAAAGCTCAGCACCAAGCCCGCCGCGCCGCCTATCACGCCTACGATCAGTGCCTCCGAGAGAAACATCTTAAAGATGTCGCTGCGAACGGTGCCCAGCACCTTCAGCACGCCGATCTCCCGCGTCCGTTCCGTAATGGACATCATCATGGTGTTTGCCACGCAGATGGCGGAGATCAGGACAGCGATACCGCCCAGCGCGCCCAGCATTCCCTGGATCTGACGGGACTGTGTCCGCACCGTCTCCAGCATATCGTTGAGCGAATAGGTGTTCAGCCCCGTGTCGCGGATCAGCTTGACAATACGCTGCACGTCGTTGACGTTCTTGACCATGACCCAAACCAAGTCGTAGGTAGGACCGTTGGCCTTCTCCTCCGCTGTTTTAGTCTGGGTAGTCGCACCCATGTAATTGGCGTTGGCCTGCGTCATCTCCTGCAAGCGGTCGAAGGACATGAACGCGGCGGTGGCGAAGTTGTTGTTCAGGGTGGAGCAGATGCCTGTCACCCGCAGGGTATAGAGGTTACTGGAGGGCAGTGCCCGTCCGTCGGTGTCGGCCTTCGGCTCGCCGGTCAGGCTGGAGGAATCGAAGGTCATGCGGACAGGCACTTCCAGCAGGTCGATGAGGGCGTTGCCGTTCTCATCTACCGCCAGCTCCCAGTCCTTGGCCTTGTTGGCAAGACCAGCCGCCACATCGTCGGTGAACAGCACCTCCGGATGCAGGCGCGTGCCGTCCTCGGCCATAACGCCCCGCTCCGGCGTCAGCATGAAGCGCTCCGCCGTGGTCATGTCGATGCCGTAGACGCGCACCATGTTGACATAGTTGCCGGACACGATATAGGCGGACTGCTGATAGACCGGCGTCACCGCCTCCACACCGTCGATGCCCCGGAACGCCTCCAGTGCCTTGTCGTTCAGCAGTGCCTTGCGCCCGTAATCGCCGGTGGCAGGCGTCACATCGATCTTTGTCAGGCTGCCCAGCGCCTCGATGCTCTCGCGGTACGCCTGCTCATAGCCCAGACCTACGGAGATCAGCACCACGATACACATGACGCCTACCGCCATGGATAGGGCTGTCAGCGCCGTGCGGGTCTTTCGCCGGAACAGGTTGGTGCAGCCGTAGCGAAACAGGTCTTTTGGCTTCATACATTCCCGTCCTTATTGCTTCCGTCGTAGGACAGCGGCTTCTCTCCAATATCCGGTGCGTCGCCGTCTGCGTCAAAGTCGTCGTCAAAATCGTCCAAGGCAGCGGTGTTTTCGGCACCGGGCCCGATCTCGCCGCGCTTATAGCGGATGATGACATAGACCACAATGCCGATCAGGATGAGCGCAAGGATCGCTATCAGCAGCCACAGCCACCAGCGGCTGCCTGTGCCGTCTTTATTTGCGTTGACGCTGTTGGCATCTGTATCCGCAGAGCTTTCCGCCACGCTCAGCGGCACGGAGATGTCCTGAGAATACGTCTCGCCGTTGGCGTCCTCATACTGGAGGATCATCTTACCCACAAACGCGCCGATTTTGGAGAAGCCCACCGTTACATCGGCGCTGGTGGAGCCGCCTGCCAGCAGGTCACCCACGTAGCAGGGCGCGGCGGCGGTCATGCCGTCCGTGGCCAGCACCCGGATATTCATAGCCTTGGCGCGGCCCATGTTGGTCAGCGGCACGGAGATGGTAGCTTCCTTATCCTTGCTGAGTGTGCCGTACACCTCCGGCGTACCGGCCAGAACATCCATCTTCTGGCTGACCGGCAGCATGATGTTCTGCGCCGCCTTACCGGCCACCGCCTCGGTGGTCTCATAGGTCAGGTTGATGCCCAGCATGGCGGGGCCAACCTCCGCGTCCTGCTTGGCCATGATCTTGTATTTCAGGATCGTCGTACCGCCCGGCTTGATGGAGTCGGCATAGGCGGTATCCGTGCCGCCTACGCACAGCGTCAGACCGGGGGAATTGGTGAATACCAGGCTGGAGATGATCTTCTTGGCCGTGTCATACTTGGAATTGTTGATCAGGGTCAGACGCAACTCCGTCTCCTCGCCTGCCATCAGGCCGGATACCTCGGTATCGTCCACATACAGCTTATAGCTCTGCACCATCACCGACATGGCGGAGGCGTCATAGCCGTCGATCACGGTAAACTGCGTGGAGAAGGAGCCCTCCGCAGGGGCGCTGTTCTCGAAATAGTTGGCCTTGAATTTAATGGCCTTGTTGCCGGAGGTGGCAAAGGGCGACACCGTGAAGGTGTAGTCCAGATACTTCACCTCGCCGCTTGGCCAGTAGTCAAAATACTTGCCCAAATTGGTGGAATCGATCACGAAGGGGAACTCGTCCAGCGCGGCAGAGACCACGGGATAAACCGTCACGCTGGTCAGGGTGCCGCCCACATTGATCACGGGGATCCGCATGGAGATAGTCTGATTGGGTGTGCCGGTAGGTACAGTATAGGAGCCGCCCGCGTTGGTACCCGCCACCTGAAGGCTGCCGAAGGAGGTAGTGACGCCGGACATATTGCCGTTGTCGGTAACGGTCACATAGGCACTGACCTTGAAGGTCACGTCCTCGGTGATGGTGGTGCCGTTCACGGCATCCTCCCGCCACACGGTGGCGTTGATCTTAAAGGGCACAGCGTAGCGTCCCTTACTGGCAAACTCGCTGACCTTGAACTCGAACCACACCTCCGCTGTGGAGTTGTAGGACATATCCTTTAAGTGCTGCACATCGCTGGCGTAGATCAGCTCAAAGGGCCAGTTGGACACGCTGGCGTCGGTAGGCACATCGGGATAGATGTTGATGTTGCGCAGCATGTATTTCTCGCTGGGCAGGTACTCCTTGTTCACCGCCAGCGGCAGCACGATCTTCACCACCTGACCGGGAACGCCTTTTGGGGACTGTGCGCCGGTATCCATCAGGATCAGGGCGTTGGCGTCGCTGGGTATGACCTTGATATCCGTGTTGGGCTTTTCGTCCGTAACCGAGACCCCGCTGACGCCGGCATCCTCTCCGTTTTCGTAAGACGTGTAAGCCTCAATGGTGCTGTCATCTATCACATCCTCTGTGACTTCTTCCGCCATAGCGACGGCGGGCAGCAGGGATACTGTCATCAATACGCAGATCAACAGGGCCAGTACCCGTTTTACCGTTTCTCTTTTCACTGTGCGTTCTCCTCTCCGGTGTGGTGATTTTCTATCTCTATCTTTCCGTCGCTGAAATAGACGGTACGATCCGTATAACACTGCATCTGCGGGTCATGGGAGCTGAGGATGAAGGTGGTGTTCCTCTCCCGGAAGATCTCGCACAGCAGCTCCATGACCTCCTGGCCGGTACGGCTGTCCAGGTTTCCGGTAGGCTCGTCTGCCAGCACGATGGAGGGCTCCGTAATAATGGCACGGGCGATGCTGACGCGCTGCTGCTGACCGCCTGACAGTTCCGCAGGCCGGTGATCTACATGCCCGCGCAGTCCCACGCGGCTCAGGGCCTGCCACGCCAGCCAGTTCCGTTCATCCTCCGGCACGCCTCGGATGGCCAGCGGCAGTGCCACATTCTCCAGCGCCGTGTATTGGGGCAGGTTGTTGTAGCTTTGGAACACGAAGCCAATATAGCGGCGGCGGAACCTTGTCCGCTGCTCCTCGTCCATAGCCTCCAAATGATGCTTGCCTCGGACAATGATTTCCCCCTCCGTGGGCGGCTCAAGGCCTGCCAGCATATTCAGCATGGTGGACTTACCGGAGCCGCTGCGGCCTGCGACACAGACAAATTCGCCCTGCAGCACGGACATGTCCACGCCATCCAGCGCACGAACCGTGTTGCCGCCAACAGTGTAGTGCTTCTTCAGCCCCACCGTCCTGATGATCGTTTTTCGTTCACTCATAGTTCTCTCTCGCTATCTCAAATGTGGAGGGCGGCAGCACATAGTTCCGCTCCTCCGCCGTCAGGCCGAATTTGATCTTGATGCGCTCCAGCTTCCGTACCCACGGGTCGCCCAGTGCCCACAGCACCAGAAACGTACACAGCCCGTGACAGAAATCGAAGAAAAAGCTGGATAGATAGGCCGCGCCTATCGTCTGCCAGGTAAGGGGGCTTACATACCCGATGATGAAATACAGGTTCATGATCCAGCCGTACAGAAAGCCGGACAGGAAACCGTAAAGGCACAGCCGCAGGGGCGCATGGTCGGTAAGCTGCCGCACAAAATGCAGCAAATCGCCCCGGTTGGTATTCTCCGGGCACAGCCTGTCCCACCATTGCGCCGCAAAGTGACGGCGGCTTCTGCCTTTGAATACACCTGCATTTTGCAGGATACCCGCCAGAAAGCCCACCAGCCCCCATGTGAACATCTGCCATGGCGTCCACGGTCCCTGTCCGAAAATGAAGTTGCTGACAAAGGCGGTCAGCGCGCCGGTAAGAAAGCCCGCCTCCGGCCCGAAGGCCACCGCCGTGATGATAATGATGGCGGAGCAGGGCTTGAAGTTGGGCAGCGGGATGATCTCAAACACCGTGCGGCCTACCACGGCAATGGCCGCCATCACTGCAATCGGCACCAGCTCGCGAGCCTGGGGCTTCTTCTTATCGAATACCAGTATGAAGGGGATGGCGGACGCCAGCAGGAACAGCAGGCCCAGCAGAATATCCGAGTTTAATATGATGTAGTCCCAGAAAGTGCGGGAACCCACCGGATTGACCGCGGGACGGTGGCTATGGTAATAGCCGAAGGCCGCCATCAGGGCAGGCAGCACCAGAAGGATCACCCACGCGGCGGCTCTGGTTCTTTTGCTGACAAAGAGCTTCGACACGACGCGATCACCTCCTCGCAGATAATGTCCATGGGGAAGTGCTCTGCCGCGATACGGTTGGCGTCGGTGGTATAGAACCGGTTTCCGGCAAAGAAGTCGTGGGGCTCGCCCTCGGAGAGCAGCAGCCCGTCAAACATCAGGGCGCAGCGCGTAGCATAGCGGGCGGCGAATTCCACATCGTGGGTCACGATCAGGATGGACGTGCCATCTTGGCACAGCGCCCGCAGCAGCTGCGCCAGCTCCGCCTTGGCATAGGCGTCAAGCCCCTTGGTGGGCTCGTCCAGCAGCAGCACCGTGGCCTCCCGCAGCAGCAGCTTGCCTACGGCAAGACGCTGGATCTCGCCGCCGGACAGGTCATAGGGGTGCCGCGCCAGCAGGGGCGTCAGCTCCAGCTTCTCCGCCATCTGCATGGCTTTGGCCTGATCCTGACCGGCGCTGTCCAGCAGCTCCTTCTCCACCGTATCGGCCACAAACAGCGACCGGGCGTTCTGGGGTAGCATACACAGCCGCTGACCCTTCGCCAGCTTCACCTTGCCACGATAGGGCTTTCGGAAGCCGGCCAGTGCCTGCATCAGCGTGGTTTTGCCTGCGCCGTTGCCGCCCAGCAGACACAGCAGCTCACCCCGATGAAGCGTTACATCTGTGCCGCGAAGAATATCTTTGCTTTTTTCGGTATATCGGAACCAAAGCTCCTTGCCCTCTAAAACGGCGGGGTGCTTTGCTTCTTTCTCAGGTTTCGCGGTTTCAGGCGCGGAATCCTCCGCCGTGATGGGCAGCAGCCGCTCCAAGCGGCGGCGGCCATCCCGTACCGTCAGGGGCAGCTCGTCCGTCTGCTCCAGCTCACTGAAGATGCGGACGGCGGCGGGAAGTCCGAAATAGATACGGCTCTTTTCCGCGCTGCCGGATAGCTGCCGCGCGATCTCAGCCGGCGCACCGTCTGACAGGATACGCCCCCGATCCATAGTCACCACACGGTCGGCGGCGGGGAATACCTCGTCCAGCCGATGCTCCGTCAAAAGGATGGCTACGCCCAGCTCGTGGTTGATCCGCTGGACGGTAGAAAGCAGATTGCGGGCCGCCAGCGGATCCAGCATGGAGGTGGGCTCGTCCAAAATCAGCAGCTTTGGCCCCATGGCCAGTGCCGAGGCCAGATTCATCAGCTGCTTCTGCCCGCCGGACAGCTCCGTGGTCTTACTGCGGAACCACGTTTCCATGCCGAAAAAAGCGGCCATCTCCGCCACGCGGCGGCGGATCACCGGCACGCTCAGTGCCATATTTTCAAGGCCGAAGGCCAGCTCATGCCATACGAAATCTGTGACGATCTGATTATCCGGGTTCTGCTGTACGAAGCCGATCTCCGCCGCAGCGGTCAGCTCCGGCAGTTGGGAAAGAGGCGCGTCCTTATAAAAGGTCTCGCCGGCCCTTGCCCCCACAGGCAGCAGACCGGGCTTGGCATGGCGCAGCAGCGTGGTCTTGCCGCAGCCGGAGGGGCCGCACAGCACCACATACTCGCCCTTATGTATCTCCAACGAGACGTCGTCCAGTGCCCGCGTGTCAGCCAGCGGGTAGGAGAAGCTCAGGTGTTCAAACCGTAAGAGCGCCATCTGATGGCCTCCTTTGTTTCAAGAATACCGGGCAGGAACATCAGCACGGCGTAAAAGACAAACATGGTATAGCTGGCACTGCCCAGCAGCACCGGCGTCATGGCAGGATAGAACTCCATATACCCATGACCGAAGGCGCGGGCGGTGATGCAGACGCCTGCCACTGCCAGAATGAGGCCCAGCGTCCGGGCGTCCCGGCCATCGAAACGGAACAGGTGGAATGTGGTACGCCGCTTGGCACCGTAGCCCCGGGATTTCATACTGTCCGCCGTCTCCACCGCCGCCTCCATGCTCATGGTCAGCAGCACCGACAGGTTCCGCAGGGCACTGCCCAGCCTTTGCAGCAGCCGCGTACCTTCCTCCTGTAACATGGTCTGAGACTGACGGATCTCGCGGCGATTCTGCTGAAGCTGTGGGATGAACCGCAGCGTCATGGTGATCAGCAGCGACGTACCGGGAAAGGGCTTGCCGAACAGGTACAGGAACTTATCGGAGGTCATGACCTCCTGATAGCAGGTAAACCACATAATGACCGCGCACAGGGAGCAGCCGGACACCAGACCGTAGCACACCGCTTCCAGCGTGTACCACAGGTGATTGATGGTAAAGAGCATGGTCACGCCCCGATGGTTGAATAGCGGATTGGCAAGGGCGATCAGCAAAAACATAGGCCCCACAAACCGCATGGTGTGGCCGTAGGCTCTCCAGCCCCGCAGTCGGATGGAAAACCAGCTGGCGCCGAGAAAGGACAGCACTACCGTGACGGGGTGCATACAGGCCAGTGTCAGGCCCAGCACCAGCACGAAGTACGCCATACTGACCGCCGGATGCAGGTTCCCGAAGAAACGCATCCGGGTATCAGTCATGGTTATCCTTCCATTCCTTGCCGTAGCCGTAGGGATCTCCGTTTTCCAGATCGCAGCCAAGGTCGCAGGTGTAGTTCCACTCAATGACCTCGCCGGGCTTGACGTAGTACACGCCGCAGCCGTAGTTGGGATACCAGTCGTTGACACAGTACATCCAGCCGCTCCAGCGGCCGCCGTCGAATTCATAGAGGTTGTTGATGCCATCCACATAGCAGCCACTGGAGGTACCGCCCCGATAGGACATGTGGATCTTGTACTTTTCGCACACAAAGGCGAGGACGTCGAAAACCGTGTCGCCCTCCTCGATCTCCACCGTGGTTACCGGCAGGATCACGCCGGAGGCCGGGACGATGCCCGCCCACTTGCTCTCCAGATGCATACCGTTATTCACCGCCGTATCGCAGCGAATGGTAATGGTGACGGTGTTTTTCTTGCTTTCGGGCTTCTGCTCCGGAGTAGGCGCGGGGGTATTGTTATCCTCAGCCTTCTGGTCGTCCTTTTTGTTGTCGTCTTTTTTGCCGCCGGAGTTGGACGGCTTGTTGGCGGTATCCTCATCCGGTGTGGCAGAAGGCGTCTGGTCTGTCTTATTACTCTTGTTGCCCTGCGGTGCATCTCCGGAGCCCTGGGCATAGAAATCCGCCACGCTGTCAGGCTTGCTTTGGGATGGGGTATTTGTTGTTTCCTTTTTGCCGAAGCTGAAGGCCTCCGTAAACCAGGAATACCACGGCTTTTCCTCTTCGGGTTGGTCGGTATCCTCTCCCACATAGTCCAGATCCAATTCGCCGCTATTGCCGGCAGTGCCGGTCTGGGCGCAAGCGCACAGGCTCAACAGCATCATAATTGCCAGCAGAAACGCGATAATATATCTAAGATTTTTCTTCATTTCTATACTCCTTCAGCCCGTGTCAGGGCTGTTGATTTTGAGGATGCGGGAGGGGCCGGCAAACCCCTCCCGCTATGGAAAAGACAACGGCATTTGCCGTCTCGACTTGCCTTTTGCGGATTTGAGGATGGGGGACGGGGCGGCTTAAACCCCGTCCCCCTATGGAAAGCTGACAGTCTCCGTTCAGACTGTCTCGGCTTGACTGGGGTTAATTGCTGCGGATATTGTATCAAGTGCGGCTTCAGCGGAGGTCTCTGCCAAGGTGAGAGCCTTTGCTTCAGCCTCCGCCTTCTTCTTCGCCGCCCATTCTGCCTTAGCGGCCCGCTCCGCACGCTTTTTGGCGGCTTGTTCCCGTTTTCGCTGCTCGGATTGCTCCAGCTTGCGCTGCCGCTTCTGCCTTCGCTCCTCGCGAAACAGCGGTTCTTGCTTCACCTTTTCCGCCTTATAGCGAGCGGTGTCGCGCAGCTTGCGCATGGAACGAGGCTGCGGCAGCCTTGCCGCCGCCATCGCGGCTGCCCAGCTGCCAAAACGCTGCTCAATAAACGTACCGCCATCCACTTCGCTGGGGGATGGGCTGTGACCCAGCGAGATGGCACACCGGCTCAGATACCGCGCCAGCTGCGGCAGCGGCGTATCTGCGTTTCGCTCGGCAAATGCTTCGTCACGCGCTTCCAGTGCTGCTACAGCCCTTTTGACTATTTGGTTTTGCGCCCACGCCTGAAAATCAATGGGACGTCCGCCGCGTTGAGACATAGTAACACTCCTCCTTATTACGAAAAAATGCCGGACAAACCCCTTCTCAGGGGATGACCAGCGACATTTTGGCAAGAAAAAACGCTGACAAAATCCGTCAGCGCACGCTCCTGCCCTCGTCACAGCGAGAGAGCGCCACTGTGTACCAAAGATCCTTGACCGTGCAATTCTCCTGCCCTCGCGCCACAAGGCTTTCGCCTTTCGTACATGATCTACCTTCTCAGAAGATTCCTCCCAATGGCGGTATTACCCAACAGCTTTCGCCGCTTCGACCATTTCCTTGCGCTCACAGTGCCGTCCGCAGAGGGTTTCTAACCCAAATTCCTTTTAGGCTGCTGCCTGATCTTTTGCATATAAAAAGATCTTTACGACCAACACAGCCACACGGTGTCACCGGATCATATTTACTTGTCTGTTGCAAATGAATGATGCTGCTGCGGTTTGTGCATACTGCAAAGTGTCAGCACACGCTCTGGGTATTTCGTAAATCATATACAATTCACGACAGAAAAGTTACCGCAATTTCATTCTTCACTATACATTGACTTGCTAAAAAAGTCAATAAAAAATGCAGGAAAATTGTGAAAAAGCAAGAACCCTCTGAATTACAATTCAAATTGCTTCATATTGTTTCCATCATCTGGAAGTTCAAAAGAAAGGATACCACGGCATCTTGTTTATTGCCGTCACAAACACCGTCAGAAAGAAGGGAAGATTACTATGCCACGTCGCGGAGAGAACATTTACAAACGGAAGGATGGCCGGTGGGAGGGTCGCTATATTCGCGGCCGGACACCTGCCGGCAAGGCGGAATATGGGTATGTTTATGCCAAGAGCTATGCCGCCTGCCGTGAGAAGCGGCGAAGGATGGAAGATGCGCTGCCACAGAAGCCTATGTTGACAGGTGAAATGTCGGTATGTCAGGCAGCAGAATTCTTCCTGTCCGAGCGCCGCGGCGCACTGAAGGCCTCAACGATTGGGCGTTACGAGTATATGATACGGCACTATATTGTCCCTGAAATTGGAACGATCCTGCTGCGTGATCTGACGGCGGAAAAACTTTCTGTATTTTTTTCGCGGCTGCAAGATAGAGGTTTGTCATGCAAGAGCACAAGGGATGTTGGCGTGCTGCTGAAAACAATTTTCAAAGTTGTGAAAAAGAAATGCCATTGCGACTGCCCCGGCAGGGATGTGGAGCTGCCTGCATATCGAAGCAAAAAGGTCGAGGTATTTGCTGACCACGAAATAGCCGCGCTGGCGCAGAAGGTATTGGATGCACCGGACATCACGGGACTTTGTGTCCTTCTAATCCTGAACACCGGGCTGCGCCTTGGTGAGATCTGCGCTCTACGCAAAAGTGACATTGACTTCCGTTCAGGCTTTCTGCGAATTGAGCGCTCGGTTGCCCGTGTGCGGGATGCTTCCGGAACACATTTGGTGGTTCAATCCCCTAAAAGCAACAGCTCTGTACGTCTTGTGGCAACTCCCAATGATATGCTGGAGTTGTTGAAAACAGCCACGCAGAATATTCAAAAAGATAACTACCTGCTGACCAATACGAACACGCCAATGGAGCCGCGCACACTGCAATACCGGTATCGGAAGCTGTTGGAACGCTGCGGTACCCGCTATCGAAATTTTCATGCTATGCGGCATACCTACGCGACACGGTGCATGGAAAGCGGCGTGGACATCAAGAGCCTCAGCGAGCTGCTGGGCCACGCTGATATACGGACGACATTACAGACCTATGTGCATTCCTCTCTGGCACATAAAAAGCAGGCGGTGCAGAGTATATGCTTTCTCCCGATTGAAAGTACGTGGGGCAGTTTAACTCCGTCAAAAATTCCGTCAGAGATGCCGCAAAGCGATGCGCTGCAAAGACGCGCAGACGCAGGGGTCGTGAATTGTATATGATTTACGAAAAACGAACTATTCCTCATGCAGCCGTAGGCATCTGTGCCTACGGCTTTTTTATTTTGCAGGCAAGGCGCGATCCGGCTTGCTGCGTCGTGAACAGGGGCTAATCATCCTGTTATCAAGACCGTCTGGGATAGAACTGTTCGCCGACCCACTCTGCGGTCAGCTCTTTCGGATGCAAGACCAGCGTGGGCGTATGGTTCTCCGCAGCATAAGCGAAGGCTTTGTTTTCTGCGTTGTCTGATGCTGACATATCCGCATCATGGACATATAGTACCACATCGGCAAGGTCGATGATCTTCCTATAGGCTTGCAGCTGTGCATCCGGCGTACCCACGGGACACACAACAGAAATATGGGTGCATTTTTCCAGCATAGTAAAATAGCGTTCCCGCAGATACGGCGCCCACTTTGTGGCTTGTTCCTCATGTGGTGTATAGCAGAAAAGCATCAGGTCTTGATCGGTGGTTTCCCGCAGACCATTGACGATCTCGGCTGCGTACAGACCTACGCCGCAGTCGCAGGCGGTCAGAAACTGTGTCACACCGCGCTGGCGCAGCGCCATAACCTGCTGCGCCAGTTCGATTTTCATTTTCCGGCAGCCACTATCTTCTTCATCAAACCCCCATGGAAAGCGCATGGGTGCTTGCCCTATGACTGCACAACGGTATATACGGCAGCCTTCTTCCAAAGCAGTCACACCCTCACAAAGATTATTGTCGCAATA
>OLNX01001007.1_pt1 | contig 25656 bp, 22 predicted proteins | sample 1672611 | NCBI WGS metagenome assembly OLNX01 (sample SAMEA3136705, study PRJEB25190) | human gut metagenome | reverse complement strand
TGCTGGGGGAGCCGTCCGCAGACGGCGGGGGCAACGCCCCCACTCCACCCCGTAGGGCGCAAATGCGCTTTTGATGGCCGCAAGGCTGTCAAAAGTGCTTTTGCGTTACTTTCGCAGAAAGTAACAAAGGCCGCCGCTGGCGCGGCGAAAGGAGTGTTGATTTGAAAAGGACGATTAGCGCAATGGTGGGGCAGGGTTCGGTGAACCACAACAGCAGGGCGTTCAACGCCAAGAACACCGACCGGTCACGCTCCCACTTGAATATAACCTACTGCCACGAAAATATCAAGACGGTTTTCCATGAGCTTTTTGACGAGGCCCTCAAGCGGTACAATGACAAGCAGACCAGGGCAGACCGCAAAATCGAGGACTACTATGAAAAGATACGTTCCAGCAAGCAGGAAAAGCCGTTCCATGAAATCATCCTGCAAGTGGGCAATAAGGACGACATGAGCGCCGAGGGCGAGGACGGCCAGCTTGCGGCGGCGGTGCTGGACGAGTACATGAGAGGTTTCCAGGAGCGCAACCCCCAGCTCCGGGTGTTCTCCGCCCACCTCCACATGGACGAGGCCACACCCCATCTGCACATCGACTTCGTACCGTTCACCACCGGGAGCAAGCGAGGCCTGGACACAAGGGTATCGCTGAAACAGGCGTTAGCGGCCCAGGGATTCAAGGGCGGCACCAGGGGCGACACGGAGTGGAGCCAGTGGGTACGCTCTGAAAAGGAACAGCTTGCCGCCGTGATGGAGCGCCACGGGATAGAGTGGGAGGACAAGGGCACCCACGACAAGCACCTGTCTGTGATGGACTACAAGAAAGAACAGCGGGCCAAGGAGATTGCCGAGCTGGAGGCGGTCAAGGCCAAGAAGCAGGGCCAGGTGGAGCGGCAGGAACAGCGCCTAAAGGAGCTGGCCCCGGCTGTGAGGAACATGGAGCAGTTGGCGGCGCAGTTCTCCGATGACCCGGAGCGGATATTACCGGAGCCGGGGCCGCTGGAAAGCGCCAAGTCCTACCGGGAGAAGAAAGCCAAGCCCCTGTTGGCGCAGATCGTCAAGGTGCTGCGTTCCCTGTACCGGGCCTATGTCGAGTTGAAGAGGAAGTATGAGCGGTTGCAGGGAGACTATGGACGGGCCAGGGAAGGAAACGAGCGGTTGTCCGACCGCTTGCAGGAAACGAAGTTGGAGAACAAGGCCCTGCGGGGTGCTGTTGCCGACTTTGAGCGGGTCAAGCGGGCTTTCGGCCCGGAGGAAGTAGAGCGAGCCGTGGAGGACGCAAAGCGCCGGGAGGCGCAAGAGCGGGAGCAGAAGAAAGCAAAGCGGAGGTTTAGACGGGGGGCGAGGTAACGGACAGCAGGAGGGCACTCTATGGGGTGCCCTCCCGTTTTGTACTTGTCAGCAGGGAATTTTACTGTTATAATGTAAACGATAAATTCCCATTGGAGGCCGCACATGAAAAACAGAAAACTAATTTTTATTGGACTATTTATCTTTTTAAGTGTGGTAATTGGTTCTTTTATATACTTTCCTAAAAGTATTGATACTGTACTTAACAGAATAAAATATCCGTTTGAAGTAGGCGAAATCTTAACCTCCCAACAAATTGATGAAAATCTTATTGTAGTAATATATACTAACAAAAATAATAATAATGAACTCCAGAACGCTATCATACAAAAAAACAGTATTTTTTATAGCGTTGTTGAAATGAATGGCTCTCTAAATATTGAAATACCTCAAAAGCTCGACAGTGGTGACCTTAGAACGCAAGTATTGGTTTCTTGGTATGATAAAAGTGATAAATATGTTGTGATGGCTGTCGCTTATGACGAAGATGTAGCCGCTATTACCTATCAAAATCAAGAGTTAACACCTTTAGATATAAACGGTTATCACTTGTTTTATGGGACTGGAACTGGCAAGTATGAAGTATATGAATTGTTTGACCAAGAGGGGAATCGCTTAGAACATATCAAAGAATAGTATTAAAGAAAAATGAGAAGTGATTTGGAAAAGGCGGGGAATGTGGTTGCATTTCTCCGCCTTTTGTGATACTATTTTGATACTAAGAAATTGAGCGGCCAAAAATAACAGGTGAAACATTAACAAATTTGCGAATAATTTATCCGTGAAAACATAGAAAATACAGTCCCATATAATAGGATTTGTCGAGTGGGAATGACCTCATAGCCCAATATCATACTTCACGTAACAGCTGCCGGATCTTAAAGGGATTCCGGCAGTTGTTTTTGCACCGCAAAAAGCCGCTGAAAAAGTCCATGCATATGAGAAAACAGTACTTGCGTTGCGTATTTTCTTCTGATATAATGACCTCGTGAATTATTTAACGTGATCGGATGGCGCTTTTGGAGCGCAGCTTTGAATTTTGCGGCAATCGGTTTGTCTGCACGTTTATGATTGATACAAATGAAAAAACCAGCGGCTGGAACAAATGCCTTGCCGCTGGCTTTTTGCGCAGAAGGATATGCGCAGATTCTTCGTTTTGTCCAAGGATCAAGCGTGGCTGCGCAGGCGTTCCCGGCAGGGGAGACTTGCAGTCACAGTGCGTCGCGCTGCTCGGCCGGCATGCGATACTCCGGCTTGACGTGGTAGGCGATCTCGGCGTACTGCCGCGCGCGTGCGCGCAGCGAGAAGTTTCCTTTCTGGCTGCACCAGACGTAGAGCTCATGGCAGATCAGATCCGTTGCGATGCGCGACAGCAGATCCGGCGGCTCTTTGGAGTCGATAATGCCTGATTTGGCGCAGTTTGTGGCCAGAGTTGCAAACAGATCATCGAGCGCGTGCACAGCTGCGCGGATCCCCTCGGGGGATTCGAACTGCATGATGAACAGCGTGCTCGTGAGCTCGGGGCCGAAATCGTAGGCGATGGCAATGAAGCGGTCAAACAGCTGCCAGATGCGCTCGAAGTCATTGTCTGCGTGCGCAAATTTCATAAAGCTCGCATCATCGTTGTGCTGCGGTTTTTCCACCATGTATTCCAGAATGCTGCGCTTGCCGTTGAACGAGGAGTAGAACACGGAGCGGGAGATGCCGCATTCCTTGCAGATCTCGTTTACGGACACGTTGTTGTATCCGTTGCGCTTGAACAGGGAGATTGCGGCTTCCGCGACTTCCTCTTTGAACTTTCGGGCAGAATCTTGCATCCATAACACTCCAGACGAAAAATGTTCTTGTTTTTCAAACATTATACGGCATTTGTCTCCGCGTTTCAACACACAATAAAATCTATTCGCAATTTCTTTGCAGATTTTTTGTGACTTGTTTCAAAAACGCTCCGGACTCCTTGACATTGCAGGGTTAATTAATTAACATAGCTGCATCCGAATCCGTTCTTGTGTCGGAACGGCCGGATGTCGTTTGACTGCAATCTAAAGAAGAAGGAAGCGATAACATGACAAAAGACGAGAAAATTGCAAAGCTCGGAAAAGTAATCACGGATCGCGCGACGGTGTTGTTGGGAAAGGACAAGATCACGCCGGATTCTCCGGAGTATCTCGGCATCAACTCCGCCCTCAAGTTCACGGCGGTGAAGTATGACGAGAAGATGGCGGACGATATCCTCGATATCGCGCTGACCATGAAAAAGCGTGTGCCGCTCACGATCGAGCAGCTCGCAAAGAAGAACCCGCAGTTTGACAGAGCCTATCTGGAAAAAGCGATGCAGGCTATCAGCGAGAGCGGTCTGGTCGAGTTCCATTGGGAGAATCTCGACGGCAAGAATCCGAACCATGAAAAGCGCTGGGTGCTGGACATGTTCGTTCCCGGCAGCGCCGAGATCATGATGATCAATCCCGAGCAGTCGGACATGTTCCCGGAGACGGCCGATTTCTTTGAACGCATGGCCTATCTGCCGCTGGCGGGTATTACTGAAATGGTGCCGCCCGGAGGCGCCGGAATCGGCATGCATGTCATTCCGGTCGAAAAGGCGATCCCGGCCGAGAGCAAGTCTCTGCCGATCGAGCACCTGTCTCACTGGCTGAAGAAGTATGAGGGGCATATCGGCGTGTCCGTGTGCTCCTGCCGCAAGCAGCAGCGCATCCGCGGCGAGGGTTCCGGCGACGTGGAAGGCGAGTGGTGCATCGGCGTCGGTGATTTTGCCGACTACTGCCGCGAGACGAACCATGGCCACGACATCACCTATGAAGAGGCGATGGAGATCCTCCAGAAGGCAGAGGATCGCGGCTATGTCCACCAGATCACGAATATCGACGGCGAAAACAAGATCTTCGGCATCTGCAACTGTGCCGTCGGCGTCTGCAATGCGCTGCGCACCTCGCAGCTGTTCAATACGCCGAACCTGTCCGCCTCCGCCTACGTGGCCGAGAGCGATCCGGACAAGTGCGTTGCCTGCGGCAAGTGCGTCGAGACCTGCCCGGCCGGCGCTGTCCGCCTCGGCCAGAAGCTCTGCACCAAGGAAGGCCCCATCCAGTATCCGCGCCATGAGCTGCCGGACGACACCAAGTGGGGCGAGGATCACTGGAACAAGAATTACCGCAACGAGAACGGCTGCATCCAGACCTGGCCGACCGGCACGGCGCCCTGCAAGGCCGCCTGCCCGGCGCACATCGCCATCCAGGGCTACATCAAGATGGCAGGCGACGGCCGCTATGCCGACGCGCTCAAGCTCATCAAGAAGGACAACCCGTTCCCGGCTGTCTGCGGCAGCATCTGCAGAAAGTACTGCGAGGATGCCTGCACCCGCGGCACCGTCGACGAGCCGCTGGCCATCGACGAGATCAAGAAGTTCATCGCCGAGCAGGACATGAAGGCCGAGCACCGCTATGTGCCGCCCATGAATTCCTGCACGCACGAGAAGTTCGACCAGAAGATCGCCATCATCGGCGGCGGCCCGGCCGGTATGTCCTGCGCCTACTTCCTGGCTATTGAGGGCTACAGCCCGGTCGTGTTCGAGAAAGAGGCCGTGCCCGGCGGCATGCTCGTCAACGGCATCCCGAGCTTCCGTATCGGCAAGGACGTCGTCAAGTCCGAGATCGACGTGCTGCGCGAGATGGGCGTGGAGTTTAAGTGCGGCGTCGAAGTCGGCAAGGACATCACCATCCAGCAGCTGCGCGAGGAAGGCTACCAGGCGTTCTACGTCTCGGTCGGCCTGCAGCAGGCGTCGAAGCTCAACATCGCCGGCGAGGATCTCACCGGTGTCAAGAGCGGCCTCGACTTCCTGCGTGAAGTCAACGCCGGCAAGCTTAAGAAGCTCACGGGCGACGTGGTCGTCATCGGCGGCGGCAACGCGGCCATCGACGTGGCGCGCGCGGCCCTGCGTCTGACCAAGGGCAGCGTGAATATGTACTGCCTCGAGAAGGACGAGGAGATGCCGACCGTTCCGGATGAGAAGAATGCCGGCATTGCTGACGGCGTCGTCATCAACAACTCCTGGGCGCCGAAGGCCATCCTCGGCGAGGGCGGCAAGGTCACCGGCATCGAGCTCATGCGCTGCGTGTCCGTCCACGACGCGAGCGGCAAGTTCGCTCCGGTCTATGACGAAAATGAGACCATCACCGTCCCGTGCTCCAACGTTCTGGTCGCCATCGGCCAGCGCTCGGTCTACGGTGATGTGCTGGCCGGCACCGCGGCAGAGACGGCCGACGGCCGCCTGATCGCGCACGATGCCGTGACGTTCCAGTCTGACGAGCCCGACATCTTCGTCGGCGGCGACTGCGCTACCGGCCCGAAGTACACGATCGATGCGATCGCGACCGGCCGCGAGGGTGCGGTGTCCATCCACCGCTTCGTCAACAAGGGCCAGACCCTGACGATCCACCGCAACACCCGCGAGTTCAAGGAGCTCAATAAGGACGATATCGTCCTGCCGACCGAGAAGATCAAAAAGCCCGCACGTGCCGCCGTTGCCATCGACAGCAAGAAGGTGCGCACCATGCAGGATGACCGCGTGACGTTCACCGAAGAGCAGATCCGCTCCGAGGCGTCCCGCTGCCTGAGCTGCGGGCGCAGTGTTGTCGACCCGAACAAGTGCATCGGCTGCGGTATCTGCACGACCAAGTGCGAGTTTGATGCCATCCACCTCAAGCGTGTGCGGCCGCAAAACAGCAAGATGATCCCGGCCGAGGATAAGTTCAAGGCAATCGCGCCTTATGCCGCCAAGCGTCAGGTGAAGATCATCAAGAAGTCCCTTACGGACAAGAAATAAGTATCCATCCTGCGGCGGGCACAGCATCCCTTCCGCTGTGCCCGCCCTCCCGAAAGGAGCCCCCATGCACGAGCTGAGTATCGTTACCTATGTCGTCAAGCAGGTGCAGGAGATCGCCGAGGAGAATAACCTCACCGAGATCGAGTCGGTCACGCTCGAATTCGGTGAGGTCTCCGGCATTGTGCCGGAATATCTTGAAGATTGCTGGAACTGGTATACCAAGAAAGAGCCGATCATTCAAGGCACGAAATTCCTGTATGAGATCATCCCGGCCGTCACCTGGTGCGACGACTGCAAGCAAACCTATCCGACCGTACAATACGGCAAGACCTGCCCGCATTGCGGCAGCGGCAAGACCTGGCTGCAGCAGGGAAATGAGATCAATATCAAACAGATCGAGGCGCGCTGATCGCGCCGGGCCTTCTGCCTGCGGGCAGCAAAGATACACAAAGGCGGTCGCGCAGCCGCTTTTGATAGAAACACAAATGAAGAGGGAGTGAACCATGAAAGACCTGAAACATCTTTTATACTTCGAAAACCTTTTGCAGGAAGCGCACAATGACCTGGTCGCACAGGCGCAGAACGAGGGGAAGATCTGTGTTGCCTATGCCTGCGAAAACACGCCCGAGCCGCTGCTGAACCTGCCCGGAGCGTTCTCAACGCGCCTGCGCGCGCCGCGCACCGGCTCCATGGAAATGGCCACGTACTACATGACCAGCTTTCTGTGCGAGTACAGCCGCGCACTGCTGGAGCGTGCCATCGAGGGCGGCTACAATTTTGCCGACTGCATGATCACGCCGGACGGCTGCTCGATGATGAACCGCGCCGTCGAGAACATGGAGCTGCTCAAGACCATGGGCAAGAGCAAGCCGAAGTTCTTCTACGAGTACATGGAGATCCCGATGAAGGCCGACGACAACGGTCTGAATCTGTATGTGCTCCAGTGCCGCAACCACATCCTCACGCCGCTGCACGAGCATTACGGCATCGACGTGTCGGACGCGGCCATCCGCAGCGCCGTCGCCGAGCACAACCATGTGTGCGAGCTCATCCGCGCCATCGGTGAGTACCGCAAGGGCGACAATCCGCGCATTACGGGCTATGAATTCCACGTCATCACGCTTGCAACCTATGTCGCGCCGAAATACCTGCTCATCGACAAGCTGGAGGAGACGCTCAAGGAGCTCAAGACCCGCCGCCCGGATAAGAAAAATCCGTACCGCGCGCGTGTGGTCGTTGTCGGCTCAGAGGTCGATGATATCGACTTCATCAAGCTCGTCGAGGACACCGGCGCTTATGTCTGCGCCGACCGCTTCTGCTACGGCTCGTTCCCGGGGCGCGATCCGATCACCCTGACCGATGATGAGGACGCGCTCACGCAGATCTGCCGCCAGTATTGTACCGCGGTCAGTGCCCGCGCTATATGGATATGCCCAAGATGCTCGGCCGCCGCGAATACGTCAACAGCCTTGCCAAGGAGTATGCGGCCGACGGCATCATCTATGAGCAGATCAAGTTCTGCGACCCGTGGGCGTATGAGCGTATGCTCGGCTCGCACATTCTCAACGACGACTACGGCTATCCGGTGCTGTCTGTTGACCGCCCGTATAACATCGCTTCCTCCGGCCAGATGCGCACCCGTGTGCAGGCATTCGTGGAAAGCATGGAGATCAAGAAGATTCAAGGGGGGAAACAGTGATGTCCAACAAGAGAATCGGCTGCGAAAATTTCGGCAAGTTTTATACCGAGGGCAAGGTACGCAACCGCCGCGAGTGGCGCGGTGTCAAGGACACGCTCTATGATTACAGCCGCTGGCTGCACATCATGACCATCCTTGCGAAGTTCATCGTCAAGCCGCGCAACATCAAGGCCATGTTCCGCTATCGGTGGATGGCCAACTATCTGGCCGTGCCCATGATGGTCGACCGCCATACGCAGGGTCTGCGCGATGAATATCTGCGTATCTGCCACCTGGAGCAGGACCTCGTCATTGAGGATGTGGCAAAGCTGCTCGACAGCCTCTTCCGCGGCGACCGCCGCATCGGCAACGATAAAAAGTTTTCCGACAAGGTCGTGCTCGTGGATGAAAACGAGATGACTGCCGTCATGATGGGCTTCCCGACGCTCAAGTGCCTGAGCCGCGAGACGCCGTCCACCTACGTCTCCGTGCTGCTCAATCAGCACGCGGCTGAGCATTACATCGATGTTGCGCAGGAATACGGTCTTGCCGGCGACGTCTGCCCGATGCCGGAGGCCGAGGCCGGCATGTCCATCGACGACGATGCGCCCGTGCTCGGCGCCTGCGCCGTGCAGTGCAATACGACCTGCGACGGTTCTCTGCTCGGCAACGGTGTCATCTCCAAGCGCCTCGAGCTTGAGGACGGCATCCCGGTGTTCCAGCTTGCAGCGCCCCTGCGCCATCGCGAGGACGACGTGCAGGAGTATGCCGCGCAGGAGATCCGCAACGCCATCGCCTTCATTGAGGAGCACACCGGCGAGAAGTGGGACTGGAAGGCGTACTTCGAGTGCGCCGAGCGCGTGAACTATGCCACCAAGTGCCGCCTCGAGTGGCTCGAGATGAACAAGACCGACTACCCGCAGGTCTTTGGCTCTAACCTCGCGCTGTATACCGAAACGAACTACATGGCCATCTGCGGCAAGGTCCCCGCGTTCCGCGAGGCTGACCGCAAGATCACCGAGCTTGCCGAGCGCGCCTACAGCAAGCGCAAGCGCGCCGCCAATGCGTACCGCCACCGCGCCATCGTCTGGGGCGTGCAGTCGCACTTCTACATGGACTTCCTTGTCTGGCTGCTCAACTGCTGGGGCATCGTGCCGCTGACGGATATGCTCTCCATGGTCTCAACGCGCGAGCTCGTCACGGAAGACACGCCCGAAAACCGCGAGCAGGCGTATTACGACATGGCCTGGCTGACCGAGAACATGATCATGCGCAACCGTACCCACGGCGGCTACAAGGTCCTGCTCGACGAGCTCTGGGAGTACTGCGAGCAGTTCAACGCCGACATGGTCATCCTCTGGGAGCACATGAGCTGCAAGGCGCTCGACGGTATGCACGGCCTGTTTGAGGAGCGCGCCCGCGAGCACGGCATCCACCTCATCTGGGTCACGCACGATCTGTTCGACCCGCGTGTCATCTCGCGGCAGGGCGTGCGCCAGCAGGTCAATGACTATATGCGCACCGTCATGCAGGAAGAGCCCGTGGATCCGAGCCTGGAGATCCTGAAGGACGAGAAGTCCTGGTAATCAGAGAGGAGACCGAACATGAACAATTTGAAATGCAAGCTGCTCAAGGCCCTGCTGGGCGTGTCGCTCGGCGCACTCGGCGCGTTCGTGGTCACGTTTGTCATCTATTTCTGGAACCTGGACATGAAGCTGACCTCCGTCATGGAGGGCATCCTGCTCAAGCACTACGACAAGATCGACCGCGACCAGCACCTGTGATTCCAACCTTTTCAGCGCCCGTCTGCCATGGCAGACGGGCGCTTTTTGCGGCCGTTTTCGCGTGTAAACAATTTATGAAGTCTCTTGACGTTTTGCGTGAATGTCCTTATAATGCGTAGCGTGCTACATATTCGGAGGTGCATCATGGAGCAATATCCGATCGGATGTCTATTAAAAATGATCACGGATAAGATCAAGATACAGGCCGACGCCAACCTTGCGCAGCATTATCTGACGCTGACGCAAAGCCGCGTGCTCGGCTATCTGGCTCGAAATGGCGGCACGGCGACGCAAAAGGAGATCGAGGGCTTCCTGCAGGTGTCGCACCCGACCGTAGCGGGCGTCATCGGGCGCATGGAGCAAAAGGGCTTCGTGTCCTGCCGCGCAGACCCTGCGGATAAGCGCAGCAAGCTCGTCTGCCAGACAGCTCGTGCCACCGAGATCGCACATCAAATGCAGGCGACCATTGCGGCCGCGGAGCAGCAGATGCTCCGCTCGCTGACCCCGAAGCAGATCGCCGCGCTGGAAGCTTCGCTGCGCACGATCTATGCCGACCTCGGCTGATCTGCACGCATACCCGGAAGGAGGAACCCTATGCTTCATACATTGACCCGCAGTCTGCGGGAAAACAAAGGCCCCGCGCTCGTGACGGTTCTGCTCTCGGCGCTGGAGGTCGTGTTTGAGATCGTGATCCCGCTGTTTATGTCCAACCTCATCGACTTCGGTATCGAGGGCGGCAGTATGGCGGCGGTCTGGAAGTTCGGCGCATTTTTGCTGCTGCTGGCGGCGTTCCAGCTGTCGACCGGCGTGCTCGCCGCGCGCATTGCCGCGCGCGCATCCGTCGGCTTTGCGGCGAACCTGCGCGAGGATATGTATAACAACGTGCAGACGTTCGCGTTTTCAAACATCGATAAGTTTTCCACCGCGTCCATCGTCACGCGCCTGACGACGGACACCACGAATGTGCAAAATGCATTCCAGATGCTCATGCGCATGGCGATCCGCGCGCCGGTCATGCTGATCTTTTCCATGATCGTGTCGTTTCGCATCAGCCGCGACATTTCGATGACGTTTCTTATTATTCTGCCGATCCTTGCGCTGGCGTTTTTTTCATCATCCGCAGCGTGTTCCCGGTCTTTTCGCGCGTATTTCGCACGTATGACGAGCTCAACAACGTTGTGCAGGAGAACGTCCGCGGCATCCGCGTCGTGAAGTCGTTCAATCAGGAGCGGCACGAGATCGGTAAGTTCGGTGCGATCTCCGAGCGCATTTATAAGGACTTTTCCAAAGGCGAGCGGCTCATCACGCTCAACGCGCCGCTGATGCAGTTTTGCATCTATACGTGCATGATCGTGATCTCGTGGCTCGGTGCGAAGGCCATCATCGCCAGCGGCAATGATCCTGCGCTCGGCCTCACGACCGGAAATCTCACTGCGCTCATCACCTATACTATGCAGATCCTCTCGAGCCTGATGATGCTCTCTATGGTGTTTGCCATGCTGACGATCTCGCTCTCGTCCGCGCGCCGCATCGCAGAGGTGCTCGAAGAGCGGTCGGACATCCCGCAGCCGGAGCAGCCGGTCATGACCGTGCGCAACGGTGCGGTTGACTTTGACCACGTGAGTTTTGTCTACGCCTCCAAGGCAGATAAAAAGGTGCTCGACGATATTGACCTGCATATCCGCTCCGGCGAGACGATCGGCATTATCGGCGGCACCGGTGCGTCGAAATCCTCACTCGTGCAGCTCATCCCGCGTCTGTACGACGTGACCGGCGGCAAGCTGACGCTTGGCGGCGTGGACGTGCGCGACTATGATCTGGATACTCTGCGCGGTGCCGTCGCCATGGTGCTGCAGAAAAACGAGCTGTTTTCCGGCACGATTAAGGAGAACCTCCGCTGGGGCAATGAGAATGCCACGGACGAGGAACTCCAGCACGCCTGCGTGCTCGCGTGTGCGGATGAGTTCATCTCCGCCATGCCGGACGGGTATGACACCCACATCGAGCAGGGCGGCACGAATGTTTCCGGTGGCCAGAAGCAGCGCCTGTGTATCGCCCGTGCGCTGCTGAAAAAGCCGAAGGTGCTCATTCTCGATGACTCGACGAGCGCCGTCGACACGCGCACGGATGCGCAGATCCAGCAGGCGCTCTCGACCTACATTCCCGACACGACGAAGATCATCATCGCGCAGCGCATCAGCTCGGTGCAGAACGCGGACCGCATCGTTGTGCTCGACGACGGGCGTATCGACGCCGTCGGCTGCCACGATGAGCTGCTGCGCACGTGCGAAATTTACCGCGAGGTCTATGAGTCCCAGCAGAAGGGAGGCGAGGACGATGCGTGAACACCCAAAATTTGACGGCCGGACGCTCAAGCGCCTGCTGTCGTATATGCGCGCCTATAAGGGCACGCTCGTGCTCGTGACGGTCTGCATCCTGCTGAGCGCGGTCGCAGGCGCGGCCTCGTCCATGTTCCTGCAAAAGCTGATCGACGGTTATATCGTGCCCATGCTCGGCACAGCGTCGCCGGACTATTCCGGCCTGATCCGCGCGCTGATCACCATCGGCTGCGTATATCTTGTCGGTACGCTGGCCACATGGTTGTATAACCGCCGCATGGTCACGATCGCGCAGGGCACGCTCAAGCGCATCCGTGACGAGATGTTTGCCAAGATGCAGAGCCTGCCCATCCGCTACTTTGACACGCATACGCACGGCGACATCATGAGCCTGTACACGAACGATACCGATACACTGCGCCAGATGATCGCGCAGTCCATGGCGCAGCTCGTATCGTCCGTGTTCACGCTTGCGGCAGTGTTTTTCTGCATGCTGTACATCAGCATCTGGCTGACGCTGATCGTGTGCGCCGTCATGGCGCTCATTCTCGTGTTCGTGCGCAAGCTCACCGGCCGCATCGGCGGCTACTTCATGGCGCAGCAGACGGCATTGGCCGATCTCAACGGCTATGTCGAGGAGATGGTCAACGGTCAGAAGGTCGTCAAGGTCTTCTGTCACGAGGAGCAGAGCAAGGCGGAGCTGCGCCGCCGCAACCGCGTCTGGGCGGAAAACGCCGCGCGCGCCAGCGGCATGGCCAACAGCATGATGCCGATGATGAACGCCGTAGGTTATCTGCAGTATGTCATCATCGCCGTCATCGGCGGCACGATGGCGATTGCCGGCACGCCGAACCTCGGCCTGACGGGCATGAACACGCTCACGCTCGGTATGATCGCATCCTTCCTCACGCTCTCGCGCGGGTTTACAAACCCGATCTCGCAGATCTCCAACCAGTTCAACTCCATCGTCACGGCGCTGGCCGGCGCATCGCGTATCTTCGCGTTCATGGATGCCGAGCCGGAGACGGACGACGGCTATGTGACGCTTGTCAACGCCACGGAGGAAAACGGCATGCTCGCCGAGACCGACCACCACACGGGTCTCTGGGCGTGGAAGCACCCGCACGGCGACGGCACGGTCACATACACGAAGCTTGCCGGGCGCGTCGTGTTCGATCACGTGGACTTCGGTTATACGCCGGATAAAGAGGTCCTGCATGACATCACGCTCTACGCCGAGCCCGGCCAGAAGGTCGCCTTCGTCGGTGCGACCGGCGCCGGAAAGACGACGATCACAAACCTCATCAACCGCTTTTACGACATTGCCGACGGCAAGATCCGCTACGACGGCATCAACATCAATAAGATCCGCAAGGCAGATCTGCGCCGCAGCCTCGGCATCGTGCTGCAGGATGTGAACCTCTTTACCGGTACGGTCATGGAAAATATCCGCTACGGCAATCCGGCTGCGACGGATGATGAATGCATCGCCGCGGCGAAGCTCGCCAATGCCGACCATTTCATCCGCATGCTGCCCGACGGCTACAACACCGTACTCAAGGGCGACGGCAGCGGCCTGAGCCAGGGGCAGCGGCAGCTGCTGAGCATCGCGCGCGCGGCTGTGTCCGACCCGCCGGTCATGATCCTCGACGAGGCGACAAGCTCCATCGACACCCGCACGGAGGCGCTCGTGCAGAGCGGCATGGATAAGCTTATGGAGGGGCGCACGGTGTTCGTCATCGCGCACCGGCTCTCAACGGTCAAGAATGCGGACGTCATCATGGTGCTTGACCATGGCCGCATCATCGAGCGCGGCAATCATGCAAAGCTCATTGCGGAAAAGGGCGTGTATTATCAGCTCTATACCGGTGCGTTCGAGCTGGAATAACGCGGGTCTTGCAAGCAAAGAACGCGTGCGGTATAATGACCGCAGTGCATTTCATTTGTCAGGAGGCAGAGCCATGGAGTACAGAAGATTTGACAACACCATCGTCGCCCGCATCGACCGCGGGGAAGAAGTGCTCGAGCAGGTCGCGGCCATTGCACAGGCCGAGCAGATCAAGCTTGCGAGCGTGCAGGCGCTCGGCGCAGTCGGGGAGTTTACGGTCGGTGTGTTCCACACGGCCGAAAAGCAGTACCACGCGAACTCCTTCGCGGGCGATTTTGAGATTGTCTCGCTGACCGGCACGATCAACACGATGGACGGCGCATTTTACACGCACCTTCATATGAGCGCCGGCAACGAGAAGGGCGAAGTGTTCGGCGGACATCTCAACCGCGCCGTCATCAGCGCCACCTGTGAGATGGTCATCACGGTTATCGACGGAAGAGTGGATCGTTTTCACAGTGAGGAGATCGGCCTGAACCTGTTCCAATTCTGAGCATCAGTGTCAAAAGCACGCACGGCTATTGAGTTGTGCGTGCTTTTTTTGCTGCCTTGATCCTATATTCCTATTGACAACGTAGGAATATAGGCATATAATTCACCTCAATGAGGTAGGATTTGCGTCAGACCATTCTGAGCCTCTCTGAATTCATGTATATCGTATGCAGCCGTGCCGTCAGGCACGGTTTGCCATTGGGAACGGAGGATACATATATGAACAGCAACCTGCTTGAAGTCAGCGGCCTGCACGTGAGTGCGGGCGAGAAAGAGATCCTGCACGGCGTGGACCTGACCGTCGGCAAGGATGAGACGCATGTGCTCATGGGGCCGAACGGCACCGGCAAGTCCACGCTCGGCTATGCGATCACCGGCAATCCGGAGTACACGGTCACGGCCGGAAAGATCGTCTTTGACGGCGAGGATATCACACGGCTGCCGGTCAACGAGCGCGCGAAGAAGGGTATTTTTCTGTCGTTTCAGAATCCGCTCGAGGTGCCCGGCGTGACGCTCAGCGCGTTTATCCGCAGTGCGCTCGAGCAGAAGACCGGCAAGCGCATCCGCCTCTGGGACTTCAAGAAGAAGCTTGCCGAGACGATGCAGCTGCTGGCGATGGACGCTTCCTATGCCGAGCGCGACCTGAATGTGGGCTTTTCCGGCGGTGAGAAAAAGAAAGCGGAGATCCTGCAGATGCTCATGCTCGAGCCGAAGCTTGCCATCCTCGACGAGACGGACTCCGGTCTGGACGTCGACGCGGTGCGCACGGTCTCCAAGGGCGTGCAGCTCTATCGTGAGCGCGTGCACGGCTCGCTGCTCATCATCACGCACAGCACCCGCATTCTCGAGGCACTGACGGTGGACGCCGCGCACATCATGGAGCAGGGCGTCATTGTGAAAAACGGCGATGCTTCGCTTGTAGATACCATCAATGAAAATGGCTTTGGCGGCATCCGGGCAGACTGAAAGCGAGGCGATCCGAATGAAGGAAAAAAGTCAGGTCGCGGACATTGACCGCAGCGTCTATGACATCCGCGACAAAGAGGACGATGCCTATCGTATGCAGGAGGGCCTGACGCCGGAGATCATTGACAAGCTCTCCAAGGAAAAGGACGATCCGGTCTGGATGCAGCAGTTCCGGCTGCAGTCGCTGCAGATCTATAACGAGATGCCGGTTCCGGACTGGGGGCCGTCCATCGAGGGACTGGATATGGACCACATTGCGACCTATGTTCGCCCCAAGTCCGACATGAAAAACGACTGGAAGGACGTCCCGCAGGATATTAAAGACACCTTTGAGCGTCTCGGTATCCCGCAGGCGGAGCGCAAATCGCTTGCCGGCGTCGGCGCACAGTACGATTCCGAGCTCGTGTATCACAACGTCCGCGACGAGGTAGCTGCACAGGGCGTCATCTACACCGACATGGAGAGCGCACTCAAGGGTGAATACGCCGACATGGTGCACAAGTATTTTATGAAGCTCGTCACACCGCGCGACCATAAGTTTGCTGCCCTGCACGGTGCGGTCTGGTCCGGCGGCTCGTTCGTGTACGTGCCGAAGGGCGTGCAGGTGTCCATCCCGCTGCAGTCGTATTTCCGCCTGAACGCCAAGGGCGCGGGCCAGTTTGAGCACACGCTCATCATCGTCGACGAGGGTGCGAGCCTACACTTTATCGAGGGCTGCTCGGCGCCGAAATATAACGTTGCGAACCTCCACGCCGGCTGTGTGGAGCTGTATGTAAAGAAAAATGCCAAGCTGCGCTATTCGACCATCGAGAACTGGTCGAAAAATATGTATAACCTCAATACCAAGCGCGCGCTCGTGGAAGAGGGCGGCGTGATCGAGTGGGTTTCCGGCTCGTTCGGGTCCCATGTCGGCTGCCTGTACCCGATGAGCGTGCTCAAAGGCGATAACGCCAAGATGGAGTTCACCGGCGTCACGTTTGCCGGTGCGGGGCAGAACCTCGACACCGGCGCAAAGGTCGTGCACATCGGCAAGAATACGAGCTCATATATGAACACGCGCTCGATCAGCAAGAGCGGCGGCATCAGCACATTCCGCAGCAGCGTCGTGGTGCAAAAGAGTGCCAAGCACGCGAAATCTTCCGTGTCCTGCCAGTCGCTGATGCTTGACTCCGAGTCCCGCTCCGATACCGTCCCGGCCATGGACATCCGCACGAAGGACGCTGCCGTCGGTCATGAGGCCAAGATCGGCAGCATCAGCAACGAGGCGGTGTTTTATCTCATGAGCCGCGGCATGAGCGAGGAGGACGCCCGCGCGCTGATCGTCAGCGGCTTTGCGGACAACGTCTCCAAGGAGCTGCCGCTGGAGTACGCTGTGGAAATGAACAATCTCATTCGTCTGGAGATGAAGGGCAGCATCGGCTGACCGGACATTCCGAAAGGAGGGAATATCGTGAATACGAGCCAACAGCTGGTCGTCAACAAGCTGCCGACCAGAACGTGGAACCATCTCAATGTTAACGAGGCGACCATCCCGTGGAATGCGGCCGAAACGGCTGATATCGGGACGGATGCATATGAAATTACAGCAGAAAATCAGGCGCAGCCGCTGCACATCCGCCTGACCGGCGCTGAGGGCTGCAGCCGCAAGTACATCGCGGTCGATGTGGCCGCCGGTGTGCAGGCAACGGTGTATATGGTGCTCGATACGCAGGGCAGCTTCGCCGTAGAAACGGCGTTCAAGCTCCACGACGCCGCGTCTCTTCGCCTTGTGCAGGTGCTCGGCGCGCGCAGCGGCGCGCTGCTCTACGCCAAAACGAACGCCGACTGTGCGCCCGGCGCCGGCGTGGACATGACGCAGATCCTGATGGGGCAGGGCGACCTCTACTCCGATAACGGCACGGAGCTTGTCGGCGACGGAAGCCGCTATTCGGCGCAGATCGGTTATCTCGGCCGCGGCAGCCAGACGATCGACGTCAATGTTGTCGTCAATCATTACGGCAGGAACACGGCCTGCGAGATCGATACCTCCGGCGCGCTCAAGGATGCGGCGAAGAAGGTTTTCCGCGGCACGATCGATTTCAAGACCGGCTCGTCGAACTCCGTCGGCAACGAGAAGGAGACCGTGCTCATGCTCGGCGACGATGTTGTCAACAAGACGGTACCGCTCATCCTCTGCGCCGAGGAAAATGTCGTCGGCAACCACGGCGCGACCATCGGCGAGCTCGATGACGAGACGCTATTTTACTTTGAAAGCCGCGGCATCTCCCGCGCTCAGGCCGAAAACATCCTGGCCCGCGCATCGATCGAGCGCTTTGCGCGCACTGTGGATGATGAAGCGCTGCGCGCACAGATTCTTCAGACGCTGGAGGAGGAACTCAACGATGACGAATGATTATAAGCAGGATTTTCCGATCTTTCAGCACACGGGCGTCGCCTATATCGACAACGCAGCCACGGCGCAGCGCCCGCAGTGCGTGCTGGACGCGGTGGCGGATTTCTACCGCTGCCACAATGCGAACCCCCTGCGCGGGCTGTATCCGCTGAGCGTGGAGGCGACCGATATCTATGAGCAGGCGCGCGAGACCGTGCGCGATTTCATCGGGGCACGCTCGGCGCGTGAGATCGTCTTTACCCGCAACACGACCGAGAGCCTGAACCTCGTCGCCTACAGCTACGGCCTGACGCACGTCAAGGCGGGTGACGAGGTGCTCGTGTCCATCATGGAGCACCACAGCGACCTGCTGCCGTGGCAGATGGTTTGCCGTCAGACCGGCGCGGAGCTGAAGTTCATCGAGTGCGCGCCCGACGGCAGTGTGGATCTCCGGCAGATCGAATCGCTCATCACCGAGCGCACGAAGATCGTCGCCATGGCGCAGGTGTCGAACGTTCTTGGCCGGAAGTACCCGGTGCAGGAGGTCGCCGCCATGGCGCACAAAAAGGGCGCGGTCATGGTCGTGGACGGCGCGCAGAGCACACCGCACATGCCGGTAAATGTGCAGGAGCTTGGTGCGGATTTCTTTGCCTTCTCCGGCCACAAGATCTTTGGCCCCATGGGGATCGGCGGGCTGTACGGCAGGGAGGAGCTGCTCGAGGAGATGCCGCCGTTTCTCTCCGGCGGCGAGATGATCGAATCCGTCACGCGCACGGGTGCCGTCTATGCCGAGCTGCCGCACAAGTTTGAAGCCGGCACAGTCAATGCCGCCGGCGCGGCCGGTCTGGCCGCTGCCATCCGGTATGTGCAGAACGTCGGCTTTGATACCATCCGGCAGCGGGAGCATGACCTGACGGCCAATGCCCTCGCGCGTGTGCTGTCCGTCCCGCATGTGCACGTGCTCGGCACGGATAAGCCGGAGGATCACAACGGCATCATCACCTTCACGGTCGACGGCGTGCACCCACACGACATCAGCGAGATCATGGCGTCCGACGGCGTGAACATCCGTGCCGGACACCACTGCGCGCAGCCGCTGCTCGCGCACCTCGGCCTGAATGCGACGGCGCGCGCCAGCTTTGCCTTTTATAACACCGATGAGGATGTCGACCGGTTCCTTGAGAGCCTCTCGACCCTGAGGGAGCGTATGGGATATGGAAAATAGAAGCTTCTATAATGAGATCCTGACCGAGCACAACATCCATCCGGAGTTCAAGCACGACATTCCGGACGCAGACATTGAACTTGCGGGCGTGAACCCAAGCTGCGGCGACAACATCGTCCTCAAGCTCAAGACCGACGGCGATGTCATTACCGACGGCGGTTTTGTCGGCGACGGATGTGCCATCTCGCAGGCATCGGCGGATATCATGCTCGGCATGATCGTGGGACAGAAGAAGGAAAAGGCGCTGAAAATGAGCCGCACCTTCCTGCGCATGATCCACGGAGAAGCGAGCGAGGAGGAGATCGAGAGTCTGGAAGAGGCCTCAGCCCTCAAGGACATCGCGCACATGCCCGCGCGCGTCAAATGCGCCATGCTCGGCTGGCGCACGCTCACCGAGGCGCTGACCGGAAAGGTCGAAGAATAAGCCGTACCCGCCGCCGGCGGATGCTGCATCAGCGTCCGCCGGCGGCTTTTTGCGCGCTGGAATCGCCGCGTTTTCGCGCGGGGGTTGTGCGGGGAGGAGTTTTGTGGTACATTAAAAAAATAGAAATCGAGAGAGATCGCAAAACACTACTCGTGAAATTTCACAGAAAGGCGGGAGCCCCATGGATGTTCTGCGTTTCAAACAGGCCAACTGCAAAAACTGCTACAAATGCGTCCGGTTCTGCCCGGTCAAGTCCATCCGCGTCTATCAGGGTCACGCACAGATCATTTCCAGCGACTGCATTCTCTGCGGCAACTGCGTGTCTGTCTGCCCGCAGCACGCGAAGGAGGACATCAGCGACGTCGGCCAGATCCGGGAGCTGATCGCCTCCGGAAAACAGGTCGTCGTAAGCGTCGACTCGTCGTACATCGCCTATTTTGATACCCCCGGTTTTCAGGGTATCGAAAAACCGCTCAAGGCGCTCGGCTTCACGGCGGCACACGAAACTGCGGAGGGCGCCTATCTGGTCAAGAAGGAGCTGGAAAAGCTCGCCGCCCAGCCGGGCGATGCGCCGATCATCACCTCGGGCTGTTCGACGATCGTGCTCTATGTGGAAAAGCATCTGCCCGAGGCGCTGCCGTATCTCGCTCCGGTGCTCTCGCCGATGCAGGCGCATGCCGTGCTGCTGCGCGAGCGCTATCCGGGCGCGACCATTGTCTACATCAGTCCCTGCATCTCCAAGAAGGAGGAGACGACGCGCTTTGAGAGCGTCGGCGCCGATTATGACATCACCTTCACGGAGCTCGAGGAGTGGATGAACGAGGCCGGTGTCGCCGTCGACCCGAACGTCCCGGCGGATGAGCCGATGCTCTCGCGCGCTTATACGATCACAAACGGTGTCCTGCATTCCATGGCGCTCGATTCCGGGCGCGATTATCTGTTCCTTGACGGTCTGGACGACAGCATCCAGACGCTCAAGAGCGTTGTCAATGGCGAGCTGCGCAACTGCTTCATCGAAATCGCCGCCTGTCACGGCAACTGCGTCGGCGGTCTAGCGTTCCGGCAGAAGCACACAAACCTGCTCGAGTCGCGCCGCCGCGTGATCCAGAGCGCCAACGGCAGCAAGAACTTCGACATTCAGGATCCGGTCAACATGCGCCGTGTGCTCATCGACAAGAAGCATCCGACTGATCTGCCGCCGGAATCCGTCATCAACGGCATCCTGCGCAAGATGGGCAAATTCAGCCCCGCGGATGAGCTCAACTGCGGCCTGTGCGGTTACCGCACATGCCGCGACAAGGCCGTCGCCGTCTATGAAGGACGCGCCGAGATCAGCATGTGTATGCCCTATATGAAGGAGCGCGCCGAGACCTACTCCGAGAAGATCATCAATGTCTCGCCCGAGGGCATTGTCACGGTCGGTAAAAAGCTCAAGGTGCGGCAGATCAACAAGGCGGCCTGCAAGATCTTCGGCATCAAGGATCCGGCGGACATCATCGGCTATCCGGTCTCGCGCATTATGGATGAGTATGATTTCGTGAAGATGATCAGCCAGGAGGAGACGCAGGTCACGGACGAGGTCTTTCTCGCTGACTACAACGTCTATCTCGAGCGCATCTTCATCTGCGACCCGGAGCGGACGCTCTTTACCTGCATTATGCGCGACGTGACCAAGGCGCGCCAGCGCCGCAACAAGATCCAGAAGACGAAGATCCATGCGGCCAATCTGGCGGACGATATCATCGCAAACCAGCTGCGCATCGTGCACGAGATCGCAAGTCTGCTCGGTGAAACGGCGGCGGAGACCAAGGTGGCTGTGCACGATCTGAAGGAAGCCATCATGCTTGATGAGGACGGCGATGATGATGCGTAAACGAACGAATCGCTGCAGGAACACGGTCTGGGACATCAGCGTCATCAGCCGCAACAAAAACGGGGAGACGCTCTGCGGCGATCAGTGTGCGCTCGAATGGGCCGACAATGACGCGACGGTCATCCTCTCCGACGGTCTCGGCAGCGGCGTCAAGGCCAACATCCTCTCTACGCTGACAACGACCATGCTCACGACCATGCTCAAGGGCAACGTGCCGATCGACGAGTGCGTTACGACTGTGGCGGAAACGCTGCCCATGTGCAGGGAGCGCAAGCTCGCCTATGCGACCTTTACGATCCTGCAGACGGCCGGCACCCGCGCGCGCCTGATCCAGTATGACAACCCGAACGCTGTGTTCGTGCACAACGGCGCGATCGGGAAATACAACTATTCCGTCAACTTCATTCAGGAAAAGGAACTGCACGAGAGCTACCTGCATTTTGACGTTGGTGATATGCTTGTACTCTTCAGCGACGGCGTGTCGGAGGCCGGGCGCGGCGTGACGACGGACGCCGGTTGGGCGCGTCAGGATATTGAGGATTTTATCCTGCGCAATTATTCGCCCACTGTCTCCTCACAGCGCATGGCGGCCAGTATCCTCTCGACCGTCAAGACGCTGGACATGGACGCTATGCATGATGATACGACTGTTGTCGTTGCGCGCCTGCGTGAGCGTTGCCCGGTCAACGTCATGATCGGCCCGCCCGAGCGCAAGGATGATGATCTGAGCACCATGCGCCTGTTTTTCGGCAAGGATGGCAAGCATGTTGTCTGCGGCGGCACCACGGCCAACGCTGTCGCGTCATATCTGGGCGTAAAGGTGCACACGCTGCCCGGCAGCGGCACGGAGGAGGTGCCGCCGATGAGCGAGATCCACGGTGTGGATCTGACGACCGAGGGCGTCGTTACAGTCAATGTGACAATGGAGCGCATCAAGGACTACCTCGCGGATGGCATGTACACGCTCGAGCTCGCCCGCATGAAGGACGGCGCGTCCAAGCTCGCGCTCGTACTGCTTGAGGAGGCGACAGAAGTCAATGTCCTCTTCGGCAACGCGAGCAACCTCGCCCAGCAGGATACGGAGTTCAGCTTTGAGCGCAAGCTGCAATTGGTGCAGGAGCTGCGCGATATGCTGACTCTGGCCGGAAAAACAGTAAAAATGAGCATCTGCTGACAGATGCCGATATTCACGGAGTGACCCAAACGAATGAAGATCCGAACTTTTTTTGCAGTATTGCTGTGTAAGCTTGCGCGCGGGCTGCTGCGGCTGCTGCGCCGCGGCGGCACGGCGTTTCCCGGCCGCGTGGCGCTCAAGGTGTACCCGCAGGTGCTCGGCGTGCTCTCGCGGGGGGTGCGCGTCATCCTCGTCACCGGCACGAACGGCAAGACGACCAGCTCCCGCATGATCGAGCAGGCATTTGCCGATGCGGGCCTCAACTACTTTGCCAACCGCTCGGGCGCGAACCTCATCTCCGGCATCACGGCGGAGTTTGCCATGCACAGCACCCTGACCGGCAGGCCAAAGTGCCAGTTTGCCGTCATTGAGTGCGACGAGGCTGCATCCAAGACCGTGCTCAAGTACCTCAAGCCGGAGGTCATCGTGGCGACGAATGTTTTTCGCGACCAGCTCGACCGCTACGGTGAGATCACGCACACGCTCAATAACATCATCGAGGGCATCCGCCACACGCCGGAGAGCGTTTTGTGCATCAATGCCGACTGCTCACTCATCGCGTCCATCCCGGAGCATGTGCCGAACCCGGTCGTGCGCTTCGGCGTGAACGTTCCGCTCGGCGGCGACGACCTGACGGAGATCTCCGACGCGCCGCACTGCATCCACTGCAAGACCGAATATGTCTACGACTACCGTACTTACGGGCATCTGGGCGCATTTCGCTGCCCGAAGTGCGGCTATCACCGCGAAGCCCCGCAGGTCGCCGTCACGGCGGTTCAGAACCTCGGCGTGGACACGAGCGATGTCACCATGTCCATCGGAGGGCGGGAGTACGCCGTACACATCAACCTTCCGGCGGCGTACAACATCTATAACGCCGTCGGCTCGGCAGCTGCGCTGTCTGCATTCGGCTTCACACCGGAGGCGATCGTGCACGCGCTCGGCGCGTTCGGCTGCGGCTTTGGCCGCATGGAGAAATTCGACCTGCGCGGCACACCCGGCCGCATGATGCTCGTGAAAAATCCCGCCGGCTGCAACCAGACCATGCGCTATCTCGCCGGGCTGAACGAGGATGCGACGTTTGTCGTCTGCCTCAACGACCGCGACGCCGACGGTACGGACATCTCATGGATCTGGGATGCCGATTTTGAGCGGCTTGCCGCCATGGGCGAGCACCTGCGGCACGTATATGTGTCCGGCGTGCGCGCGGACGATATGCGCCTGCGCCTGAAATATGCGGGCGTGGATGAGGCGTGCATCGAGGTGTTTTACGATTATGACCCGTTGATCGACGCGATGTGCGCATCGGAATACCCGGTGTTCATCATGCCGACGTATACGGCTATGCTGGATCTGCGCGGCCGGCTGCAAAAGCAGCTCGGCGGAAAGGAGTTCTGGGAATGAGCGAAAAGACCCTGCGTATCTGCCATCTTTACCCGGATCTTCTGAATCTCTACGGCGACCGGGGCAATATTCTCTGCATGCGCCGCCGTTTGGAGTGGCGCGGCATCGACGCCGAGGTGACGGAGGTCACGGTCGGCCAGCGGGCGGATTTCACACAGTTTGACCTGTTTTTCATCGGCGGCGGTCAGGACTTTGAGCAGGAGGTGCTCCTGTCCGACCTGAAAGCCGGAAAGGGCAGCGAGATCAAGGCTGCCATTGCCGACGGCAAAACGTTTCTGACCATCTGCGGCGGCTACCAGATGCTCGGCAGCTACTACCGCACGTGGGACGGCAAGCAGTGCGACTTCATCGGCGCGATCGACTATTATACCGTCGGAGCGAAGGAGCGCATGATCGGCAACACGCTCTTCGAGTGTATGCCGGAGTCCGGCGGCAGTACGGTCGTCGGCTTTGAAAACCACAGCGGCAAGACCTACCTCGGCAGCGGCGTGTCGCCGCTCGGCAAGGTGCTCGCCGGCGGCGGCAACAACGGGGAGGACGGCTTTGAGGGCGTGCGCTATCAAAACGTCTTCGGCACGTACAGCCACGGTCCGGTTCTGCCGAAAAACCCGGAGTTTTGCGACCACCTGCTCACGACGGCGCTGCATGGCCGCTATCCGGAGCTGGAGCTGCAGCCGCTCGACGATGCTGCCGAGTGCGCTGCGCACGACACCATGGTGCAGCGGCTGACGGAAAAATAATGGCATGCAAAATGGGCGCATCCGTCTGGATGCGCCCATCGTTCGTCTCATATTAAAAATCCGGCGGGATCGGAATGTCCGCGCGCGGGACCTTGTCCCAGGAAAAGTCCGCTGCCAGCTCGATTGCCGTCACCGGCGCGTCCGTTTGCCGCAGACCCGCGAGCTTTGCGAGCTTTCCGGTCAACTGCTCGGGTGTGTATTTCTGCCGCAGGGCCTCCATGTTCAGGTCGCCCTCGCGCTTGGAGAGCTTGCGCCCGTCCGGCGCGACGAGCAGCGGCGCGTGCGCGTATTCCGGGGCCTTGCCGCCGAGCGTTTCCATCAGCCAGATCTGCCGCGGCGTGGAGTCAAGCAGGTCGCGCGCGCGCACAACGCGCGTGACGCCCATCTCCAGATCGTCCACGCTCACAGCAAGCTGGTAGGCGAACACCCCGTCCGAGCGCCGGATGAGAAAATCGTCGCGCCCGCGCCGCAGTTCGGCTGCCTGCAGACCGTAGTGCGCGTCAACGAAGGCAATGTCCGCGTCCGTTACCGCAAGCTTTTTCGCCGCGCGGCGACCCATGCGCAGGCGCTTTTGCACCTCCTGCTCTGACAGTGTCCGACAGGGGCAGCCGGCCTCGCGCGGCTCGCCGGGGTGCGGTGCGCTCGCGGCCAGCCGCTCTGCGCGGCTGCAATAGCAGTCATACACCATGCCGCGCTCCGTCAGCGCGTTGAGTGCGGCGGTGTAGCGCTGTGCGCGCGTGCCCTGACGATAGGTCTGAGACCCCAGCCGCCAGCCCTCGTCCCAGTCGAGCCCGAGCCAGAGCAGGTCGTCGGCCATCAGATCTGCATAGTGCTCCCAGCTGCGCTCCGGGTCGAGATCCTCAAGGCGGAACACCATCGTCCCGCCGCGTGCGCGCACATCCAGCCACGCCAGCAGAAATGTCAGCATATTGCCAAGGTGCAGCCGTCCACTCGGGCTGGGTGCAAAGCGGCCGCGGATCGTGTTATCCGGCATCAGTCATCCCTCCGGTTTCGTTCTGAGTGCATTATAGCATAACCGTGCCGGTTCGCAACGCTTTTGGCCATTTGTCAAGAGTAAATGCACAAAAAAGCAAAAATAATTTTCAGGAGGCCAG
>OLNX01001005.1_pt1 | contig 25668 bp, 19 predicted proteins | sample 1672611 | NCBI WGS metagenome assembly OLNX01 (sample SAMEA3136705, study PRJEB25190) | human gut metagenome | reverse complement strand
CAAGATTTATACAGGGAGCAGTAGGAAGCAGTATTTTTGATGTAGATGGACAGAAATACCTGGATTATATCTGCTCCTGGGGACCGATGATTTTAGGACATAATCATCCGGTGATTCGTGATGCGGTAGTTCGCGCCTGCGAAAATGGCCTGAGCTTTGGCTGTGCTACAGAGATTGAAGTAGAGATGGCAGAGTTTATCTGTGAGAGAATTCCGCATGTAGAGATGATTCGTATGGTAAATTCCGGTACGGAAGCAGTAATGAGTGCAATTCGTGTAGCAAGAGGATTTACTGGAAAATCAAAAATCATTAAATTTGCAGGTTGTTATCATGGACACTCCGATGCACTCTTAGTTAGTGCAGGAAGTGGAGTGATGACAAGTGGAGTGCCGGACAGCGCAGGTGTCCCAAAGGGTTGTACACAGGATACCATGATTGCAGTTTATAATGATTTAGAGAGCGTAAAACAGCTTTTAGAGGAAAGCAACGATGAGGTGGCTGCCGTAATCGTAGAGCCGGTTGGTGCAAACATGGGTGTTGTACCGCCAAAAGATGGATTCTTAGAGGGACTGCGTACGCTTTGTGATGAACATAAAGCACTGTTGATTTTTGATGAGGTCATTACTGGGTTCCGTTTAAAATTCGGAGGCGCAGCAGAATACTTTGGAGTGACACCGGATTTGGTTACTTATGGAAAAATTATCGGTGCAGGTATGCCGGTTGGTGCTTATGGCGGAAGAAAAGAAATTATGGAAATGGTTTCCCCGGCAGGTCCGGTTTATCAGGCAGGAACGTTAAGCGGAAATCCGGTTGCGATGGCAGCAGGTCTGGCACAGTTAAAACTGTTATGGGAAGATCAGGATGTCTATACCAGAATTTACCGAAAAGGGGAGTACCTGTTTGAAGGAATCCAGAAAATCTTAAAAGAAAATGAAGTTCCTTATCAGGTCAACTATACGGCTTCTCTTGGTTGTATCTTCTTTACCAGTGAAAAGGTAACAGATTATACCAGTGCAAAAACAGCAGATACAAAAGCCTTTGCTGAATACTTTAAGTATATGCTCAATCATGGAGTACATCTTGCGCCGTCTCAATTTGAAGCAATGTTCCTTTCTGATGCGCATACACAGGAAGAACTGGACTTAACTTTGGAACTGGTTGAGCAGTATTTTAAAACATGGTAGAGTCTATGACATCAACACAAGTTGCATGCGGAGCGCTTCTCTTATTTGTATTTGCACTCGTCTGGTCAATGGTAAGGGAAAATAACAAAAGAAAAAAGAAATTTCTCGAAAAAATAAAGAAAAGCTGGGGAGCTGTCCCAACACGGGAATACAGCTGGGATGAGTTAGAGCAGATATCGGCTTATCATAAAGCACAGCCAAAAAACAGCTTTGTGATAGATGAGATTACCTGGAATGATTTGGATATGGACCGGATTTTCATGTTGATGAATCAGACCGTATCGTCGGCAGGAGAAGACTATCTTTATGCAATGCTTCACAGACCGGAATTTTCAGAAGAGAGATTAAAGGAGCGGGAACGGCTGTTTTGTTTTTTTGAAAAAGAAGAAAAGACAAGAATTCGTTGTCAGCAGATTCTTACAACGCTTCGTAAACCGAGAGGACTTTCTTTATATCAGTCGATTCATGTTGAGAAAGACTGTCAAGTCGGCTCGCCGATACGGGAAATTCTTTCGTGCGTGCTCTTTTTTGCATCGCTTGTCGCATTTATGGTAGTTCCTGCTTATGGAGTGTTTGCATTTTTAGCAGTGAGTGGAATCAATATTATCACTTATCTAAAAGGGAAAGAAGAGATTAACCGGTATTTGGGTGGATTTCGCAGCGTGATGCAGTTAATCGGATGTGCAGACACACTGGAAAAGGCAGGAATTTCGGAGCTTTCAGAGTATACAAAGAGGTTAAAAGACTGTAAAAAGGCACTGGGCAGTTTTAGAAAAGGCTCGTTTTTAGTAGTCAACCATGATGGAATGGAAACCGGTCCGGAAGCGGTGATGCTTGATTATATTCGAATGATGACGCATATTGATTTGATTAAATTTAATTCGATGATGAAGGCAATGAGAGAGCATCAAAAAGAAATCGAAGAGATGATAGAAATTTTTGGACTGTTAGATGCCTGTATTTCAATTGCATCTTTCCGGGAACTTCTGCCGTATTATTGCAGTCCAAAATTTGATTCCGATAAAAAGAGGGCAGTATTAGACGTAGAAAATCTGTATCATCCGTTGATTTTGGAACCGGTGGCAAACAGTATAAAGACAACGCAGGCGGTGCTTGTAACAGGCTCAAATGCCTCTGGGAAGTCAACCTTTTTAAAGATGGTTGCAATCAATGCAATTTTGGCGCAGACCATTCATACCTGTATGGCTACAGAATGTAAAATGTCTTATTTTCGCGTGATGACGTCTATGGCACTCCGGGATGATTTGGAAAGCAAAGAAAGTTATTATATTGTCGAAATTAAGTCTTTAAAACGGATTTTAGATTCCGCAAAAGAAGAAACACCTCTGCTTTGTATTGTGGATGAAGTACTTCGTGGAACAAATACCATTGAGAGAATTGCAGCTTCTTCTGAAATTCTGGCCTCGCTTTGTCTTCCGCATGTCCTTTCTTTTGCAGCAACACATGATATAGAACTGACTTACATGTTGGAAGAGTATTATACAAATTATCATTTTGAAGAAGAAGTAAAAGAAGACGATGTCAAATTTAATTATCTTCTAAAAAAAGGAAGAGTGACCACAAGAAATGCAATTCGGCTTTTAAAAATGACAGGATACGACGATTCAATTGTAGAAGCTTCAAAAAATGCAGTTGTCCGATTTGAACAAGAGGGCAGTTGGAAGAAAGTAGGAGAAAATTAGATGTTTGTAAAGATATATACGGATGGTGCTGCAAGAGGAAATCCGGATGGACCAGGCGGATACGGATGTGTTCTGCATTACACCGATGCAAAGGGAGAACTACATGAAAAACGGTTATCAAAAGGATATGTGCGGACCACAAACAACCGGATGGAACTGATGGCTGCAATTGCAGGTTTTGAAGCATTAAAATGTCCGTGCGAAGTGGAACTTTATTCAGATTCTAAATATTTAGTGGATGCGTTTAATCAGCACTGGATTGATGGATGGTTAAAAAAAGGCTGGAAGCGTGGAAAAAATGAACCAGTCAAGAATACAGATTTATGGAAACGTCTGTTAAAGGTAAAAGAGCCTCATAAAGTAACATTTATATGGGTGAAAGGTCATGACGGTCATGAAATGAATGAGCTTTGTGATTTTCTCGCAACCACGGCTGCAGATGGAACAGATTTAAGTGTGGATGAGGGAATCTGATAAAAATCAGGGAAGTTTCGGATTTTGAGAAAAGAATATTTCTTGAAACCTGAAACTTCCTGTGCTATTATAAAAAACAAACGTGTTACACTTTTATATATTTTTTAAAGTGGAAACATTTGGAAACATCAGGAGGTAGAACCGTGCAGAAATACGGAGTAAACGAACTTCGAAAAATGTTTTTGGAGTTCTTTGAAGGAAAAGGCCATTTGGCTATGAAGAGTTTTTCTCTTGTTCCTCATAATGACAAGAGCTTATTATTAATCAATAGTGGTATGGCACCACTTAAGCCATATTTTACAGGGGCAGAAGTTCCGCCAAGAAGAAGAGTGACAACTTGCCAGAAATGTATCCGTACAGGTGATATTGAAAATGTAGGAAAGACCGCTCGTCATGGTACATTTTTTGAAATGCTTGGAAATTTCTCTTTTGGAGATTATTTTAAAAGAGAAGCAATCCATTGGTCCTGGGAATTTTTAACAGAAGTTGTTGGACTTGATCCGAACAGATTGTATCCGTCTGTTTATCAGGAAGATGATGAAGCATTTAAAATCTGGAATGAAGAAATCGGAATTGCACCGGAAAGAATCTTCCGTTTTGGAAAAGAAGATAATTTCTGGGAACATGGTGCAGGTCCTTGTGGTCCTTGTTCTGAAATCTATTATGACAGAGGGGAAAAATACGGTTGTGGAAAACCAGGATGTACAGTAGGTTGTGAATGTGACCGTTACATGGAGGTATGGAACAACGTATTTACTCAGTTTGAAAATGATGGAGAAGGACATTATACCGAGCTGGTTCAGAAAAATATTGATACCGGTATGGGACTGGAACGTCTTGCAGTCGTTGTTCAGGATGTTGATTCTATCTTTGACGTGGACACCCTTTGTACTTTAAGAAATAAAGTCTGCGAGCTGGCACACGTAGAATATCAGAAAGATGATGCAAAAGATGTTTCTATCCGTCTGATTACAGACCATATCCGTTCTGCTACCTTTATGATTTCAGATGGTATTATGCCGACAAATGAAGGAAGAGGTTATGTCCTTCGTCGTTTGATTCGCCGTGCAGCTCGTCATGGCCGTCTTCTTGGAATCGAAGGAAAATTCCTTGCAATCTTAAGCAATACAGTAATTGAAGGTTCAAAAGATGGCTATCCGGAACTTGAGGAAAAGAAAGACTTTATTTTCCAGGTATTAACCAAAGAAGAAGAACAGTTTAATAAAACGATTGACCAGGGTCTTCGTATCTTAGAAGAGTTAGAAACGGAAATGAAAGAAAAGAACGAGACCGAACTTTCCGGTGAAAATGCATTTAAACTGTATGATACTTATGGGTTCCCTCTGGATTTAACAAAAGAAATCCTTGAAGAAAAGGGATATACCATTGATGAAGACGGATTTAAATCTGCAATGGAAGAACAGAGAAACAAAGCACGTACAGCACGTGAAGTGACAAATTACATGGGAGCAGATGCAACGGTTTATGACCAGATTGATGCAGAGGTTACAACTGAATTTGTAGGTTATGATCGTCTGGTACATGAATCAAAAGTAACTGTACTTACGACTGAAGAGGAGCTGGTAGATGCTTTGACAGAAGACCAGAAAGGTACGATTTTTGTAGAAGAGACACCATTTTATGCAACCATGGGTGGTCAGGAAGGCGATACTGGTGTGATTACCTGTAATGGAGCAGAATTTGTGGTAGAAGATACTATTAAACTGCGTGGCGGCAAAGTGGGTCATGTTGGAAAACTGACAAAAGGCATGATTAAGACAGGCGATGTCGTTACCTTAAGTGTCAATGCAAAAGAACGTGCTAATACCTGTAAAAACCACAGTGCAACGCATCTGCTTCAGAAGGCCTTAAAGACGGTACTTGGTGCACATGTAGAGCAGAAGGGTTCTTTGGTAACACCGGACAGACTTCGTTTTGACTTTGCACATTTCCAGGCAATGACTGCGGAAGAAATGGAACGTGTAGAAGCAATCGTAAATGAAGAAATTGCAGAGAATCTGCCGGTAGAAACTCAGATTATGAGCATTGAGGATGCAAAAAAATCCGGAGCAATGGCCTTGTTTGGTGAAAAATATGGAGACAGCGTGCGTGTGGTATCCATGGGAGATTTCTCAAGAGAACTCTGTGGTGGTACTCATGTACCAAGTACTGGTGTAATTACAACTTTTAAGATTGTATCAGAAGCTGGTGTTGCAGCAGGTGTACGACGTATTGAAGCACTGACAGGTGATGGTGTATTCCATTACTATAAAGAAGTAGAAAAGAAATTAAATGAAGTAGCAGGTGCTTTAAAAACCACACCGGCTGAAGTACTTGAAAAAATTTCTCATCTGCAGGCAGAAATGAAAGCACTGCACAGTGAAAATGAATCCTTAAAAGCAAAAATGGCACAGGATGCTGTTGGCGATGTTATGGAACAGGTAAAAGAAATCAAGGGAGTCAAATTCCTTGCTGTAGCAGTAGAAGATGTTGATATGAACGGTCTGCGTGACTTAGGCGACCAGATGAAAGAAAAAATCGGCGAAGGTGTTGTTGTGCTTGCAAGTGTAAATGGAGGAAAAGTCAACCTGCTTGCTATGGCAACAGACTCTGCGTTAAAAGCAGGGGCACATGCCGGTAATCTTGTAAAAGGAATGGCAGCTGTTGTTGGCGGTGGCGGCGGTGGTCGTCCAAATATGGCTCAGGCCGGCGGAAAGAATCCGGAAAAAGTACCGGAAGCACTTGAAAAAGCAGCTGAAATCTTAGAAGACCAGATTAAGTAGGAAAAATTTTAAGAAATTTTCATAAAATAGTTGACGTATGAGAAAAATCTGATATAATGTTTTTGTGCAATAAAAATACCCAGACAGTTGTATTATGCACAATCTACAACTGGAGGGAGGTTAGGTGTGAGACTATGTCAAATGTAATCGTTAAAGAAAACGAAACGTTGGACAGCGCTTTACGCAGATTTAAGCGTAGCTGTGCAAAAGCTGGCATTCAGCAGGAGATTCGTAAAAGAGAGCATTACGAGAAACCAAGCGTTCGTCGTAAAAAGAAATCTGAAGCTGCCAGAAAACGTAAGTATAATTAATGTGCAAAAAATCCCCGGCGATCTGTTTTGCCGGGGATTTTTATACTTGTAACTTAAAGTCGCAGGTTTTGACAAAACAGCAAGGCGGTGACAAATGAGAATTTTGTACAAAATAGCAAACAAGCTGTTTCGTATCGTGAAAAAGATTCTGAAGCTGCTTACCAGCCGTATGGTCATTATCGGTGTTGCACTTCTTCTGGAATTTTGCTGGCTGGCCGGAATTATGATGCAGCTCAATGAAAAATCTGTCTACATCAACTATGCGGTCACGATCCTTTCCCTGATTGCAGTGCTTTCGATTATCAATAATCCGAAAATGAATCCCGGCTACAAACTGATGTGGGCAGTCTGTATCCTGGCGCTTCCGGTAACCGGAATCTGCCTGTACGGCATTCTCGGCCATTCCAGTGTGGCAAGAAAATTCCGTACACATTACGATACAGTTCTGCTTTCGCAGGGAGGCGTTCTTGGAGAGGAAGAAGAGACGCGTAAAAAGCTCGAGGAAGAAAATATCCTGGCAGCGGGGCAGTCTTCCTATCTGACCAATTATGCGCATTATCCTGTTTATGTAAACACAGAAACAGAGTATTACCCGCTGGGAGATGTATGGTTTGAGCACTTTATTGAGGAACTCAAAAAGGCAGAACACTACATTTTTATGGAATATTTCATCATCAGCGAGGGGTATCTGTGGGATACGGTGCTGGAGATTCTGAAGGAAAAAGCGGCCGCCGGTGTGGATGTGCGGGTGATTTACGATGATTTCGGCTGCGTGACGACACTGCCGTATCAGTATTATAAATCGCTGCAGCAGATGGGCATCAAGTGTGCGGCGTTCAATCAGTTCCGACCGGTGCTGAATGTCATTTTAAATAACCGTGACCACCGGAAAATTGCCGTGATCGACGGTCATACGGCTTTCACGGGCGGCATTAATCTTGCGGACGAATACATTAACCGCAAGGAGCGGTTCGGCCACTGGAAGGATTCCGGAATCTGTCTGCATGGTGAGGCGGTATGGAGTTTTACGGTGATGTTTCTGCAGATGTGGAGCACAATCACCGGTATGGAATGCAATTTCGAATCATACCGGCCGGAGATCTATCACGAGGAAGCGTTTAAAAAAGACGGTTTTGTGCAGCCGTACGGCGATTCCCCGCTGGATGGAGAGACAGTAGGCGAGCATGTTTATCTGAACATTATTTCACAGGCGAAAAAATATCTTTATATTTTTACCCCGTATCTGATTCCGGACAACGAGACGCTGACCGCTCTCTGCATGGCGGCAAAGCGCGGAGTCGATGTGCGGATTGTAACGCCGGGCATCCCGGATAAGAAGATTGTCTATATTCTGACGCAGGCCAATTACGAGATCCTGCTGGAATCCGGCGTTCAGATTTACCAGTATACGCCGGGCTTTATCCATTCCAAGAGCTTTGTCTGTGATGATGAAGTTGCGACGGTCGGAACGATCAACATGGATTACCGGAGCATGTACCTGCATTTTGAGTGCGGTGTCTGGATGTACGGCAGCAGTGCGGTTGCCCAGGTAAAAGAGGATGCGCTGACCACGTTTGAACAGTGTGAGCAGATCAATATGGACTACTGCCGAAAGAAAAATTTTGCAGTCCGTGCACTCCGCGGTGCGCTGAAGTTTCTGGCACCGCTGCTGTAAACGGAACAGACAGCATAGTTCTGCGGTCGTCTGCATAGCCTGTAGGGAAGAAAGAGCAGATGTTTCGGGGGAATATGAAGAGAAGAACACGAAATATCGTCTGGAGCCTGCTGATGATCCTGGCGCTTCTTACAGCGCCCTTGAAAGTGACGGCGGCAGAGCAGAATGGAGAATCTTCCGACAAGCAGCAGAACGAAACAACGGAACAGAAAACAGAAGAGACGGAGGAGACAGCACCGGAGATGACAACGGACCTTGGGCTGGCTTCGCCGTCTGTTCTTTTGATGGAGGCACAGACCGGAACTGTTCTGTACGAGAAAAATGCGTCGGAACAGCGAAGCCCGGCGAGCATCACAAAAATCATGACGCTGCTGCTGATTTTTGAAGAGCTCGAAAAAGGGACGCTCCAGCTGACCGACGAAGTGACGACGAGTGCGCACGCCAGAAGTATGGGCGGGTCCCAGGTCTTTCTGGAAGAGGGCGAAAAGCAGACCGTTGAGACGATGATCAAGTGTATTGTCGTTGCTTCGGGAAACGATGCATCTGTAGCGATGGCAGAGCATATTGCGGGGACAGAAAGCGAGTTCGTCAGCCGGATGAACCAGAAAGCAAAAGAACTCGGCATGAACGACACGAAGTTTGAGGACTGCTGCGGCCTCACGGATTCCGACGGCCATTACACGACAGCGGCAGATGTGGCGAAAATGTCTCGGGAGCTGATCGAGCGCTTTCCGCAGATCCTGAACTATTCCTCTATATGGATGGAAGAGATTACGCATGTCACACAGAAGGGAAGCAAACCATTCACCCTCACCAATACAAATAAGCTGATCCGCGGCTATGAGGGCTGTGTGGGACTGAAAACAGGAAGCACCTCGAAGGCGAAGTACTGCGTCTCGGCAGTGGCGAAGAAAAATGATCTGACGATGCTGGCAGTCGTGATGGGAGCACCGGACTACAAGGTGCGGTTTGCAGATGCAGCGTCACTGTTCCAGTATGGGTTTTCGTCCTGTAGCATCTACATAGACCGGGAACGCGATCCCCTGCCGGAACTTTCGGTTGTTTACGGAAAGCAGGATACGGCAGAACTGGAATATGCGGAAGAATTCCGCTATCTTACGACGGGCGGGACGGTGATTGGTGAAGTGGAAAAAACGATGGAACTGCCGGAAGAGGTGCAGGCCCCTATCCAGAAAGGCGAGTGTGCCGGAAGAGTTGTTTACAAAGCAGACGGTGAGGAACTTGGTTCCGTTGCGATTTTATATGGAGCAGACGTGGCAAGAGCCGGCATGTGGGATCTGTTCGGATGTACGATGAAACAATATTTTCTTGGGACGGCATAAAGCCGGAGTATCATGCGCGAAAAGGAGAAAAACATGGCAAAGAAAAATTACTATGCGGTAAAACAGGGAAAGGTTCCGGGCATCTACCGGACATGGGATGCGTGCAAAGCGCAGGTACACGGTTATCCTGGCGCAATTTACAAGGGATTTGAGCGTCTGGAGGAGGCAGAGGCCTTTCTGGGCGGCGGTAAAATGCCGGAACCATTGCTGCGGGAAACAATCGGAACGTATTTCGCTGCCCCGGAACGAAAGGCAGTACAGAGCACGGCAGCACCCGATCCTTCTTCTTTGGACTGGGAACACCTGATTCTGGCGGAAAAACCATGCGAAGACCCGGAATACGCCGGTGTCGGCAGGAGCGCCGTCGCATACGTGGATGGAAGCTATCAGCATGCGCTCGGAAAGTTCTCCTGCGGTGTGGTCCTCTTCCTGGACGGAAAAGAGCTGAATCTTGCAGAAGAATACAGCGATCCGGATCTCGTCTCCATGCGGAATGTGGCAGGCGAGATCAAGGGCGCAGAGCTGGCCATGGCTTACTGCCTGACACATGATATTCCGGAGCTGGCCATCTATCACGATTACCAGGGAATCGCAAGCTGGTGTACGAGAGAATGGCAGGCGAAAAAACAGGGAACCATCGATTACCGGAATTTTTACGATCTGGCATCGGCCAAAGTTGCGATCCGCTTCTGCAAAGTAAAGGGCCACACCGGCGTCACCTACAACGAAAAAGCCGATCAGCTGGCAAAACAGGCACTGGGCTTATAAACAGCAGGGAAAACGGGTTGTCATACACCGAAAAATCAAGTATAATGAACGGTATGAGAAAATTTACAACGACCTATTACAAACTTTCGTCAAACGGAAAATTTCCGGAAGGAAACGGTTTTCGTCTGGCGTTTATCAGTGATCTCCACAATATGGAGTTCGGCCCGGACAACACGGTGTTAAAGGCAGTCATCGATGAGGCGGCTCCGGATCTTGTCATCATCGGCGGAGACCAGATTGTGGCAAAGCCGGGGGAGAACCTCGACCCGGGTCTGAGTTTCGCGGAACGTCTTGCGGAGGAATACCAGGTGATCTATGGCTGCGGAAACCACGAATACCGTCTGAAGCTGTACCCGGAACAGTACGGCGATCTGTATGAAAAGCTCCGGGAGCGCCTGAAAAAGGCAGGAATCTGCTATCTGGAAAATGAGACGGCGGATCTTACCATCAGCGGCTGTCCGGTCCGGATCTACGGCTATGCCATGGACCGCACCTATTACAACCGCTTTTACCGCGGACCGCTGCCGGTTTCGGAACTGATGGACCACCTTGGAAAACCGGCTCCGGCGCGCTACGGCATTCTGCTGGCGCATCACCCTGCCTACCGCAGCTCCTATGCATCATATGGAGCCGATCTGACGCTTTCCGGCCATTATCACGGCGGCGTGGTGGGCCTTGGCGCGCACCGGGGGCTTGTGACGCCGGATTTCCGCCTTTTTTCGAAAAACTGCCGCGGGCTGTTCCTGACGGGCGGCACCTGCCAGATCATCAGTGCAGGAACGGGCGAACATACCATTCCGGTCCGCATCTGGAACAGAAGAGAATTGATTATTACAGATATCGGGAAAACGTAAGGGAGAACAGAGCACATGGCGATACCAGTAAAGCTTCCGGTGTTTGAAGGACCGCTGGACCTTCTTCTTCACCTGATCGATAAAAACAAAATAGATATTTACGATATCCCCATTGTAGAGATTACGGACCAGTATCTGGAATACATTCATCAGATGGAGCGGGAAGACCTCGACATCATGAGCGAGTTCATGGTCATGGCGGCGACGCTTCTGGATATCAAATGCCGCATGCTGCTTCCGAAAGAAGTGAATGAGGAAGGCGAGGAAGAGGACCCGAGAGCCGAGCTGGTGCAGCAGCTTTTAGAGTACAAAATGTACAAGTACATGTCGTACGAGCTGCGTGACCGCATGAACGAGGCGAGCCGTTCCGTGTACAAGGAACCGACGTTTCCAAGAGAAGTGCTGGAGTACAGGACGCCGGTCGACACCTCCGAGCTCCTTTCGCAGATTTCTCTCGCGAAGCTCCATACGATCTATAAAATGATTTTAAAGCGCCAGGAGGACAAGATCGACCCGATCCGAAGCAGGTTCGGAAAGATCGAAAAAGAAGAGGTCAGCCTGCCGGACAAGATGACGTATGTCGAGCAGTTTGCTGTTAAAAAACGCCGCTTCAGCTTCCGCGACCTTTTGGAATCCCAGCCGGGCAAGGTGCATGTGATTGTCACCTTCCTTGCAATCCTGGAGCTGATGAAAACCGGCAAAATCCGGATCAGCCAGGAGGAGCTTTTCGGGGATATCCTGATTGAATCCCTGGAGGATGAAGACACCGTAGTTGTGCCGTATACAGACGAGACAGACAGTGAGGACAAGACAGATGGAAGAACAGAACAGGAATAAAGAAACTGCCCCGGGTGAGGCAAGACGCCCCTCTTCGGTCGAGGAGGCGGAAGCAGCCATCGAGGCAGTCCTTTTTGCGATGGGAGATTCCGTGGAGCTGGGAAGGATTGCAAAAGCGATCGGCCATGACACGGAGACGACCCGTAGGATTCTGAACCATATGATGGAAAAATATAATACGAAAGACCGCGGCATCCATATCGTGGAGCTTGAAAATGCGTATCAGATGTGCACGAAACAGGAATATTATGATTATCTTGTCAACATCGCCATGCAGCCGAAGAAGGCGGTTCTGACCGACGTCATGATGGAGACCCTCTCGATCATTGCCTACAAGCAGCCGGTCACGAAGCAGGAGATCGACAAGATCCGCGGCGTCAAGAGCGATCACGCGGTCAACAAACTGGTGGAGTACAATCTGGTGCAGGAGCTTGGCCGCCTCGACGCGCCGGGCCGCCCGATTGTGTTCGGCACGACCGAAGAATTCCTGCGGAACTTCGGCGTCGATTCCACCGACAATCTGCCGGAGATCAGTCCGGTCAAGATGGAGGACTTCCGCGCAGAAGTGGAAGAGGAAATGCAGATCAAGCTGGATGTCTGATCCGGCAGGAGAAAAAGAAGGGAGATACCGATATGCCTACTACGTACGCACACGACAGGTTCGGAAGAGAAGTCTATGAACAGCTTCCGGTAAATTTGAAAAAGATCATTCGAGAAAACAAAAAATTGTATCTGATCGGACTGCACGGGCCGGATATCTTCTTTTATTACCATCCGTTCTCGAAAAACCGTGTGTCTGATTACGGAACGTTTCTGCATGAGCAGACGGCTTCCGTTCTGTTCGAGGATGAGGTGAAAAAGTATCAGCAGAGTCCGTCAGAGGCGATGGAAGCGTATCTGTTAGGCTTTGCCTGCCATTACCTTCTCGATTCGACGTGTCATCCGTATATCGGGAAATTTGTGGATCACACTGGAATTTCCCATGCAAAGATTGAGACGAGCCTTGACCAGTACTTCATGCTGGAGGACGGCCTCAATCCACTCGTATACCGTCCGGCATCGCCGATCTGCCCGCACACCGACGGCAACAAGGTCATCCACCGCTGTTTTCCGGAAATCGGGGAAACAGAAATTGTCGAATGCCTGAAGGGCATGAAGCTCTGGACGAGAATCACGATCTGCCGCAGCAGTGCGGTAAGAAGCCTTCTTCTTGGAGCGATGAAACTGGTCGGCTGCTACGATTCGATGGGCGGCCGTGTGATGCCTGGAAGGCCGCAGAAGGAATGCGAAGCGGGCACATGGAATCTTGTCCACCTGTACGAAAGAGCGCTTGCAGAGGCGCCGCAGGAGCTTGTAAAGCTGGATGAAGTGCTCCATGGAAACGGAACGCTTTCCCCGCGCTTTGACCACAATTTTGATTAAAACAGACTTTTGAGAGCAACAGTAAGAACAGAAAAATCCCGGCAGGAATCTTTCCTAAGAATTCCTGACCGGGATCTTTTTTTACCCGAAAGCAGATCTTTAATTTGATTTTACTTCACGCCACAGCTGGTTGTAAACCTCATCGGCATCATCGCCAAGATACGTAAAGGTTTCGCACCGTGCAAGCGTTTCCTCATCTGGGAAGGCGATTTCACTGTTTCGGATATCGTCATCCTCAATCAGTTCACGCGCCGCATCATTCGGCGTAGAGTAGGTAATATACTTAAAGTTTTTCAGTGCGATGTCCGGCCGGCAGAGGAAATTCAGGAATTTCTCTGCGTTCTCGACATGCTGCGCATCTTTTGGAATGCACCAGGAATCGATCCAGACGTTGGAGCCTTCTTTTGGAACAACGTATTCCAGATCCGGGTTTTCACGCTTCGTGTAGATAGCTTCACCGGAGTAAATAACGCCGATAGCCGCCTCATTTCCGATCATCTTGTCACGCACCTGATCCACAACGTACGCCTGCACGAGAGGTTTCTGTGTCACAAGCAGATCCTTCGCCTCCGTCAGCTCCTTGATATTGGTGGAGTTTAAGGAGTATCCCAGATCCTTTAAAGCAACAGCAAACGCATCGCGCACGCTGTCCTGCATCAGAATGCTGTCGCGGTAATTGGTATCCCACAGAACAGACCAGGAGTCGATCGGCTCGGTTACCATTTTTTTGTTGTACAGAATACCAACTGTTCCCCAGCAGTACGGGATCGAGTAGAGATTGCCCGGGTCGAACTGCTCGGAAGTCTCGTAGTACATATCTCCAATGTTGGAAGCGTTCGGAATATGGTCAAAGTTGATCGGCTGCAGCAGATCGTTCTGGATCATCTTCTGAATCATATAGTCGGACGGGCAGACAAGATCGTAGGAAATCGCACCGGATTTGATCTTCGGATACATGATTTCGTTCGTCTCATACTCCTCGTAAACAACGTGGATACCGGTTTCTTCCTCAAAGATATCGATGACATCAGAATCCATATATTCGCCCCAGTTGTACACAATCAGCTGCTGGGAGCCGCCGGCTGAAGCATTCTGGCTTCCGTAGTAAATACCGCCGCCGCCGATGACAAGCACCATGGCGATCGGAAGAATCCGGCGGAAGACCACCCGTTTCGTGATGCGGAAACGGATGCCCTTCTTCGCCATAGCCTCGCGCTCTTTTGCCTCCTCTTTTTCTTCCTTCGGAGAAGGATTCACATTCACAAGGAGCAGCAGAAGCAGTACGGTGACAAAAAGAATCGTGGAGAGCGAGTACATCTCCGGCTTGATTCCCTTGCGGACTTCGGCATAAATCTTTGTGGAGAGCGTATCAACGCCCGGTCCCTTGGTGAAGTAGGTGATAACGAAATCATCGAGGGACATCGTAAAGGAGAGCAGAAAGCCCGAAACAACGCCTGGCATGATGTCCGGGAAGATAACTTTCCAGAATGCATACAGCGGAGAGGCACCAAGATCGAGAGCTGCCTCGTACGTCGATTTGTTCGTCTGCTTTAATTTCGGCATAACGCTCAAGATAACGTAAGGAACATTGAACGTAATATGTGCCATCAGAATGGTACCGAATCCAAGCTGAATGCGGCAGATGATAAAGAGCAGCATCAGCGAGATACCCATGACGATCTCACCGTTCAGCATCGGAATATTGGTGATGCCCATGAAAACCGTCCGGCTCTTTTTCGACATGCTGTTGATGCCGATGCACGCAAGCGTTCCAAGCACAGTCGCAATCGCAGAGGCAAGAAGCGCGATGATCAGTGTCGTATACAGCGCATTCATGATCTCTGTATTGGCAAACAGTGAGCGGTACCAGTGCAGGGTGAAGCCGCCCCATTTGGCACGCGTTTTTGAAGCGTTAAAGGAGAGCACCACAAGGGTGACAATCGGCGCATACAGAAGAATAAAAATGAGCGCCATGTAAATTTTTTCCAGTTTCTTTCTCAAAATGCCGTTCCCTCCCCGTCTTTATCGTATTTGTTCATCAGAACCATCGACAGGATGATGAAGATCATCAGGACTGTGGAGAGTGCACTTCCGGCATTCCAGTTGTTGGTCTGTTTGAACTCCTGCTCGATGACGTTTCCGATCAGAAGGATCTTGCTTCCGCCGAGCAGGTCGGAAATAACAAAGGTTGTAAGCGCCGGGATGAATACCATGGTAATACCGCTTACGATACCCGGCGTGGTGAGCGGCAGCGTTACTTTCAGAAACGTCTGCACACTGTTTGCTCCGAGGTCCCTTGCTGCGTTGATGACATCACGGTCGATCTTAATCAGAACATTGTAGATCGGCAGAACCATAAACGGCAGGAAGTTATACACCATACCGAGAATGATCGCTCCCGGCGTATTGATGATGGAAATGCCGGGCAGATGGAAAAACGCGAGGATGCTGTTGATGACGCCGTTTTTCTCAAGCAGTGTCTGCCATGCAAGCGTACGGAGCAGAAAATTCATCCACATCGGGAGAATGAAGATCAGCACAATAAAGCTGGTCTGATTGACATTCCGGTTTGCCAGAATCATGGCAAGCGGATAGGCAAGCAAAAGACAGAGCGCGGTGCTAAGAAGCGACAGCCACAGCGCCAGGCCGAGTGCCTTGATGTTTTCCTTCGTCGCAACGTAGGCGAAATTCGAAAGGGTAAAGCCGCCTTCTTCCCCGGTGAACGCATAGTAGAGAATCAGGATCAGCGGGATGATGATGAAACCGGCAGCCCAGACGGCATACGGTGCTGCCAGCCATTTCTTTAATTTATTACTCTTCAATGGCTGCCGCCTCCTCATCTTCGGATTCCGGTTTGTTCATAATCTGGATATCGAACGGATCGACGTGAATGCCGACTTCCTGTCCGACCGGGAACAGATCGGTAGAGTGAACGAGAAGCTCAAAGCCGTTCACCGTAACCTCCATCTCATAGTGAACACCTTTGAAAATCAGATGGGTGACACGTCCGCGGATGGTACCTTCCTCCGGCTTCACAAGATCAATATCCTCCGGGCGGATCACAACGTCGATCGGTTTGTTTTTGCCGAATCCGACATCAACGCACTCGAACTTCGCACCGAGAATCTCGACGAGACGGTCCTCAATCATGATGCCGTCGAGAATGTTGCTGTCACCGATGAAGTCTGCAACGAATGCGTTCTGCGGCTCATTGTAGATGTCTTCCGGTGTGCCGATCTGCTGGATATAACCCTGGTTCATGACAACAATCGTGTCCGACATAGTAAGCGCCTCTTCCTGATCATGGGTGACATAGACAAAGGTGATACCAAGCTCGTTTTTCAGACGGATCAACTCGTACTGCATATCCTGACGGAGCTTTAAGTCAAGTGCGCCGAGCGGCTCATCCAGAAGCAGAACTTTTGGTTCGTTGACAATCGCGCGCGCAATGGCGATTCGCTGCTGCTGGCCGCCGGAGAGAAGCGCCGGGGAGCGGTTTTCGTAACCCTCAAGGTTAACAAGTTTTAATGCGTATTTGATTTTGTCATCGATATATGCTTTGGATTTTCCTTTGATTTTCAGCCCGAAAGCAATGTTTTCCGCAATTGTCATATGCGTGAAAAGAGCATATTTCTGGAACACCGTATTTAACTGGCGTTTGTTCGGCGGAAGCTGGGTGATATCCTGTCCGTTAAATAAAACCTTTCCGGCATCCGGTGTCTCAAAACCGCCGAGGATACGTAATGTGGTTGTTTTTCCGCAGCCGCTCGGGCCAAGGAGGGTAAGAAATTCGTTTTCACGGATATAAAGATTCAGATCATCCAGAATGGTAACTCCGTCGTACGATTTTGTGATGTTGACCAGATCAAGTAATTTGGTACTCATGTGTAATATGCTCCTTTCGGGTTGTGAAATTTGGAACACCGTTTCTCGTGAAAATCACGCGGTGTAAAAAATCTAAAAATAAGGCGGTGAACTGACCCAGAGAATGATGGCCGGTGTTTTACCCGGATTTTCCAGATAGTGATTACAGGAAGCGGGATAGTAGAAGCTTTCCCCTTTCTTCACTTTGTGGCATTCATCTCCAAGATGAAGGAGAATACGGCCGGAAAGTACATAGCCGAATTCCTCGCCTTCATGCGGTGAATCAATCTCGGTGCACGCGCCGCTTTGCAGCGTCAGCCGGATTGGCTCCATCCTGTTTTTCTGTGCATTCGGAACGATCCATGCGATCTCGTTGCCCTGCGCTTCAGCGGTCTTTACAAAGTAATCTTCTTCGCAAAAGACAACCTGATTGTCCTGCTCTTCGCCGAAAAACGTTTTTAGATCCGTTCCAAGGCAGGTAAGAACATCAACCAGCGTGGCGATCGAGGGAGAGGTCACATCGTTTTCAAGCTGGGAAATAAATCCCTTTGACAGCTCGCTCCGATCTGCCAGTTCCTCCTGCGTCAGCCCTTTCCACATCCGCAGTTCCCTGATTTTTTTTCCGATTTCCATAAAAAATCCTTTCTGCATCCAAAGTCTTTCCCGGGATCCTTTTGCTGAATACGGATTCTCAGGAAATCTCAGTAAAAATAAACAAAAAGTTTAGTAATTCTATACAAACACGGGGAATTATACATGATATGGATCGCAGTGTCAATAACTTTGTGAAATTTTACCATGATTTTGCAGGAAACCTCATATAATGAAGAAGAAGCAGACAAAAAGCCGGTCCCAAAAGAGCGTCCGGCTTTTCCATTTTTAAAGAGAAAAAACACAAGGGGGATCTGATTTTGAACAGAAAAAGAAGAAACAAGACAGGTTTTTTCCTGGGAATCCTGCTTCTGTTTTTGGGAAGTGTGTCCGTGACTGCGACAGAGCAGGAGAGCGAGCCGAATCAGCTGTTTGCAACGGCGGCATGCCTGATGGATGGCGATACCGGCCGTGTGCTGTTCGGAAAACGCGAGACAGATCCTATGGCAATGGCGAGCACAACGAAAATCATGACATGCATTCTGGCACTGGAAAACGGACAAGAGCAGACGGTCGCAACTGCATCGGCTAAAGCAGCCGCAGCGCCGAAAGTACATCTCGGTGTGCGGGAGGGAGAACAGTTTCTGCTTGGCGATCTTCTGTATTCCCTGATGCTGGAATCGCATAACGACGCGGCGGTAATGATTGCAGAGACCATCGGCGGAAGTGTAGAGGAATTTGCATCGCTTATGAATGAAAAAGCCGCAGCAATCGGCTGCACAGATACGCATTTTGTGACGCCGAACGGTCTCGATGCTTCTGACGCAGGCGGAGATCACCACACGACAGCAGCTGATCTGGCACGGATCATGCGATACTGTGTCTGGATTTCACCGAAAGCCGCCCAGTTTCTCGCAGTGACGCAGACGCGGTCCTATACCTTCTGGGATCTGGAAAAGAAAAACATGTTCAACTGCTATAATCACAACGCACTGCTGGATCAGATGGATGGAGCTGTTTCGGGAAAAACCGGCTTCACGGCAAAAGCCGGTTACTGTTATACCGGTGCGCTGGAGCGGGATGGAAAGCGTCTGATTGTGTCGTTGCTTGCATGCGGATGGCCCAGCCATAAAAACTATAAATGGGCGGATGCCGCAAAGCTTTTAAACTACGGGCTGGAATCGTATATGTATCGTGACGTGCTGGACCATAGCTGGAACCCAGGGCAGATTGAAGTAGCAGACGGTGTTTACGACGGGATGCTGCAGGTAAAAAGCAGCGCCCGCCTTACCCTTACAAGTCCGGCGCTTGATCCGGCGCGCTCGCTTCCCGCTCTTCTGAAAGAGACAGAAATACCGGAAAAAGACATTTTTTTACCGGAGCTTTTGAAAGCCCCGGTAAAGAAAGGAGAAAAGGTCGGTTCGGTTACGTATTCGATCGACGGGATTCTTCTCGCGGAATATCCCGTCTATGCAGCCGAAACGATCGAGAAAATTGATTATGGGTGGTGCATGGAAAAGGTCGCAGAGCGCCTCTTTTGTCACTCTTCGGTATGAGTCACTTTTGCAAGTGTTTCTGTTGAAAGAATTTTCCGGATATTGCAGAGAAACAGCGTAACGGCAGTGATAACAGAACATACATCAGCGATCGGTTCTGCATAGTAAACGCCCATGACACCGAAGAAATGCGGCAGAATGAGTGCAAGCGGAATCAGAAGGATGACTTTTCGAAGCAGTGCAATAAAAAGAGAAATCTTCGCCTGGCCAAGACCGAGGAAGGAACTCTGTACGCCGCTCTGCAGTCCGAAAATTGCCATGCCGGCAATGTAAACCGGAAGTACCTTCTCTACGATGACAATCAGTTCCGGGTCAGTCGTGAAAAGACCGGCAAAAAGAGCCGGACGAAGCATTGCGAATACAACGTAGACGAAAGCGGCAGTAAAAGTAATGGCGATCATGCGCCGAATTGTCTGGCGGACACGGTCAAACTGGCCTGCACCAAAGTTGTAGCTGATGATCGGCTGTACACCGTTCGTAAAGCCGTTGACCGGTACGAAAATCAGCTGCAGCACCGACTGGAGAATTGTCATCGAGCCGACATAGAGGTCGCCGCCGTACGTCTGTAGCCCGTGGTTCATGACGATTGTGATGGCACTTTCCGTTGCAGACATGATAAATGGTGAGATGCCGAGTGCCATGACAGAGCCTAAAATGGAAAAATCCGGTTTCATGGTGCGAAGAGAAAGGCGGACACCTGATTTTTTTGAGGTAAGAAACCGAAGAACCCATGCAGCACTTAAAGCCTGGGAGAGAATGGTAGCAAGTGCGGCCCCGGAAACACCCATATGAAGAACGAAGATGAAAACCGGGTCAAGACCAATGTTGATAACAGCGCCAATGAGAACGGAGCACATGGCCGTGCGTGCGTGTCCCTGACAGCTGATAAAAGTATTCAATCCGACAGCCAGCTCGACAAATACGGTTCCGACAAGATAAATGGAAATATACGTGGAAGCGTATCGGATTGTGTTGCTGCTTGCACCAAAGAGGTACAGAAGCGGTGTCTGAAAGAAAAAGAAAAACGCCATCAGACACACGGAGAAAAAGAGCAGCAGGGAAGTGGAGCTTCCAAGAATTTTTTCTGCGCGGTCCCGGTTTTTCTGTCCGAGTGCGATGGCGGCAAGAGGAGCACCGCCTCCACTTGCGAATCCGGCAAAGGCGGAGATGATTGTGATAATCGGAAACGTGACGCCGACACCGGTCAGTGCCAGGGAACCAACATCAGGAATCCGGCCGATATAAATGCGGTCTACAATGTTATATAGTACATTTACAATCTGTGCGAGGACAGAGGGAAGGGCCAGTTCGAGCATCAGTTTCCCGATTTTTTCGGTGCCGAGACGGCCATCTTGCTTGGTCTGCATGAAAAAAACCTCCAGTTTTTTTGTTGATGAAACGTATATTTTTCTGCGTCCTTTTCGTGGACATTGCTTCTATTATAGCTTTTTAAGGGCAATCCTGCAAGAAAAAAACGAAAAACTTTGCAATCCGTTGTGAAAGTCTACAGGCTTTTCCCGGAAACGCAAAACAGGGTGTACGGAAGAAAAAAAATATGGTACGCTATAGGACGAAGCGAAAGTGATTTCGTGAAAAACTTTTAGAAAGTAGTGGGAATAGATGGAGGAAAATCATATGCGAAATCTGTTAGTAGCGCAGTCTGGCGGACCGACCGCGGCGATCAATGCAACGGTGGCAGGAGTTGTTTCCTGTGCTGTACTGTCCGGAAAAGTAGATCATATTTATGGTGCGGTAAATGGAATTGAAGGCGTGCTTGCAGAAAAATTTCTTGATCTTGGAAAAAAACTGGATTCAGCAGAAAAAATCTCTCTTCTGATGCAGACCCCGGCAGCAGCGCTTGGCTCCTGTCGTTATAAACTGGGCGATCCGGAAGAAAACAAGGAGGATTTTGAAGAAATACTTCAAATTTTTCGCAGACATGAGATCCGTTATTTTATTTATATCGGCGGAAATGATTCGATGGATACCGTAGACAAGATGTCAAAGTACTGCAAAGAAAACGGTGTGGACGATGTGTTTGTTGTCGGGGCGCCAAAGACGATTGACAATGATCTTGTCGAAACGGATCACTGCCCGGGCTTTGGATCTGCGGCAAAATATCTGGCAGCAACCTTTGCAGAGCTGGAGAGAGACTGCCATGTATATGAAAAGAAGGCTGTGACCATCGTGGAGGTCATGGGAAGAAACGCAGGATGGCTGACGGCAGCGTCTGCACTGTCCCGTGTCAACGGCGGAGAAGGGCCGAGCCTGATCTATCTTTGCGAGCCGGTCTTTGACACCGAACAGTTTTTAAAGGATGTGCAGGAAAAACTGGAACAGAAGGACAGTGTTCTGGTTGCAATCAGCGAGGGCATCCATGACAGCGAGGGCCGCTATGTTTCTGAGCAGGTGCAGAGCGATGCACAGGATCAGTTTGGGCACAGCTACATTGCAGGTTCTGCAAAAGTACTCGAAGAGCTGGTGCGTGACCGTATCGGCTGTAAGGTAAGATCGATTGAACTGAACCTGATGCAGCGGTGCGCGGCTCATCTTGCGAGTGCGACCGATCTTGAGGAGTCCCGTATGCTCGGCATGAAAGCCTGCCAGTGTGCACTGGAAAAACAGGGAGGACAGATGGCATCGATCCGAAGAATCTCCGCGGATCCTTACCGCGTGGAGTATACCTCCGTTCCGGTATCGGAAGTGGCAAATAAAGAAAAGAAAGTGCCGCTTTCCTGGATTACAGAAGATGGTCATGATGTGACCGAGGAGATGATGGCGTATCTTCGTCCGCTGATTTTTGGCGAACCGGCGATGCAGTATGAGAATGGAATTCCGGTTCACATTGAACTATATTAAACCGAAGGAAAAACGTGTAAGAAAAGCCGCCGCCGGGCGGCTTTTTTGTACGATGCGGAAAGAAAACAGGACTTTTTGAAAAAGGAAAGGCCGGGAAAAATCAAGTTTGACCTTCCATTTATAATAGGAAAAATCTGAAATTTTTCTGTCTATTTTCTGTCAAAAAGGTGAGAAAAAGTATTGAAAAAAAACGAAAAAACAGATATGATAGACTTGTATAAAATTTGTTTAAAATTTTATAATGAAAATAGAAAGATGGAGGTTTGAAGAATGAGGAACACAGCACAAAGTTTAGCGAGCACAAGAATCGCCTCTTTGCTGGATGAAAACAGCTTTGTGGAAATCGGCGGACAGGTTACTGCCAGAAGCACAGATTTCAACATGGCCGGCATGGAGACACCATCCGATGGTGTAATTACTGGTTACGGTGTGATCAACGGCAGCCTGGTATACGTATACAGCCAGGATGCGTCTGTGATGGGCGGTACCATCGGCGAAATGCATGCAAAAAAAATCGCGAGACTGTATGAGTTTGCACAGAAAACAGGTGCTCCGGTCATCGGACTGGTAGACTGTGCCGGTATGCGTCTGCAGGAGGCAACTGATGCTCTGAACGGTTTCGGCGAAATCTATATGGCGCAGGCAATGGCATCCGGCGTGATTCCACAGATCACAGCAGTATTTGGTACCTGCGGCGGCGGTATGGCACTCATCCCGGCTATGACAGACTTCACGTTCATGGAGTCTAAAAACGGAAAACTTTTCGTAAACTCCCCGAACGCACTGGACGGAAACCACGTATCCAAATGTGATACCGCATCCGCAGATTTCCAGGGCGAAGAAGCAGGTCTTGTTGACTTTGCAGGAACAGAGGAAGAGATCCTTGGTCAGATCAGAAACCTGGTATCCATGCTTCCGGCAAACAATGAGGATGAAGCATACACCGAGTGTGAGGATGATCTGAACCGTGCATGTGCAGACCTTGCAAACTGCGCAGGCGACACGGGAATCCTTCTTTCCCAGATCAGCGACAACGGTATCTATTTTGAGACCAAAGCCGCTTACGGAAAAGATGTTGTAACTGCATTTATCCAGTTAAACGGAGCCACCGTAGGAGCTGTTGCAAACCGCTCTGAGATCTACGGCGAGGACGGAACCGTAAAAGAAAAAATGGATGGAACCTTAAGCGCAAGAGGAGCCAAAAAAGCAGCAGATTTCGTAAACTTCTGCGATGCTTTCTGCATTCCGGTTCTTACCATTACAAATGTCACAGGCTTTAAAGCAACCAAATGCTCCGAGAGAACGATGGCGAAGAACGCAGCAGCTCTTACCGCAGCTTTCGCAAACGCAACCGTTCCGAAAGTAAACGTTGTTGTTGGAAAAGCATACGGTAGCGCGTACGTTGTGATGAACAGCAAATCCATTGGAGCAGATATGGTATTCGCATGGCCGAACGCAGAAATCGGAATGATGGATGCAAAATCTGCAGCAAAGATCATGTACGAAGGATCTGACGCTGCTACCATCAACGAGAAAGCAGCTGAATATGCAACCCTTCAGAACAATGTAACTTCCGCAGCCAGAAGAGGCTATGTGGACACCATCATCGAGCCGGAAGACACCAGAAAATATGTTATCGGCGCATTCGAGATGCTGTATACCAAGAGAGAAGACAGACCGGACAGAAAACACGGAACAGTCTAAGGAAGGTGGCATACGATGAGAAAGAACTGGAAAAAATTAGTAAGTCTCGTCCTTACCGCAGCCTGCACCATGGTTGTGACCGTTGCGCCTGTATTTGCTGATGCAGAGTCCACACCGGCCTATTCACCGGTTGAGGCGTCTACTGTAGATTCTCTGCTCTCCTCCAGCGTTCAGTGGGTAGGACAGAGCCTGATGACCTACAGCGATGACGATCTCGCAAACATGGAATCTTCCGATCAGCAGTTCTATGCAAGAGCAGCAGAAGCATGGGAAGATGCAAAAGCAGACCTCGGAGAGGTGGTAAGCCTTGAAGAGGGAACGCTTGAAGTAGACGGAGACTTTGTAACCTGCACAATCCCGGGTGAGTTCGAGAAGAACCCTGGTATTGTCCGTGTATTCTGGAACATCAGCACCGGAACACCGGTTCCGACCGACCTTACCATCACCGTTGAGGAGTCGAAAGGTGTCCTGATCGGCCAGGCCGGCATGAACACCATTACCGGAATCGGCACCGTATTCGTTATGCTGATTTTCCTGATTTTCGTTATTTCTTCGTTTGATTTCATTTTCGGAAGCAAAAAGAAGAAAAAAGCACCGGCAGCTCCTGTACAGGAAGCACCGAAAGCCGTTGCAGCACCGGTTGTTGAAGAGAAAGCACCGGAAGCAGACGATATGGAACTGCAGGCTGTTATCACAGCTGCAATTGCCATGTATGAAGAGGATATGGCTTCTGCATCCGGAGATGCCTATGTTGCACGTCCGATCCGCAGAAAAGGCAAAAGAGCTTAAGGAGGAAATTTTCAATGAAAAACTACACCATTACCGTAAACGGAAATGTATATAATGTAACTGTAGAAGAAGGAACCACAGCAGGCGCAGCTCCAGTTGTCAGCGCAGCAAAAGCAGCTCCGGCACCAAAAGCAGCACCGGCAGCACCGAAAGCAGCAGCTCCGGCAGGCGCAGCAGGGCGGCACCGATATGCGCGGCGCGTTCTACGCGCTCTGCCAGCAGCAGGGCGTCGACCCGCAGACGATCCTCGCGCAGTTCCAGTGATCCAGACGGGGTGCACACCGTTCGGAAATATATTTTTCGGAGGTAAACAACAATGACGGAAGGTCTTTCCCCTGCCGACATCGCCGCTGTTCAGGGCGGCGGCTTCGGAGGCTTTGGCAATACGGGATTTGATCCAAGACCCAAGGCAACCTTGAAACCCCGAGTTACGGCAAAAGCAGACAAACCTTATATTTCCAAGGGGATCAATGGACTCAACCAGCTGGCGGGACTTCAGAAAGGAACGGAATTCAAGGCACCGGATGCACTGGACTATACGGTAGGTGACAGAGTACGTCATATCAAATACGGTGAGGGCACGGTATTGAATATCGCGAGAGAACCCAGGGACTATAAGGTCACGGTGGAATTCGACCAGGCGGGGCAGAAGATCATGTATGCATCTTTTGCAAAGTTAAAACGGGTATAGTATTTTTCACGAAAACATGGTATCATATAAAGGAATGAAAACAATTGCTTTGCATCCGCAGAAAAGTCCGGATGCCGGAAAGGCAGGTAAAAAATATGAACAGAATCGAAAATCTGGTAGACCTTGACAAATTAAACGAACTGAAAGTCAGCGAACTGAAGAAGCTTAATAAGCTCCTGGGTAAGGAAGTGGAAGAGAAGAAGGAGCGCAATGTCTTGGTATGGGTACTGGCGATCATCGGCGCCGTAGCAGCTGTTGCA
>OLNX01001001.1_pt1 | contig 25755 bp, 17 predicted proteins | sample 1672611 | NCBI WGS metagenome assembly OLNX01 (sample SAMEA3136705, study PRJEB25190) | human gut metagenome | reverse complement strand
GTGAGAGGGAAAGACCGTGAACCTGATAATTGAATTATAAAAAAAGGAAGAGATATTACAATCGTTGCTACCGGAAGCACGAGCCATTGGAATGCGCCTGCCTGTGCTTCTGAAATACTTTCCGCAGAAAAAAACCACGACACCATGATATTGAATGCCCATATCACCAGATAGGATAAAATCAATATCAGCTTTGATAACTTGACCTTGCTTTTTACTACATTTGTGCTTTCTTCGATATAATCCAGATAGTTTTTCATAGGGGAATCTCCTTTCAAGAGGTAGTCGAGACTGACGCCATATAAATCACTCATTTTAAGCACACTTACAATATCAGGGTAGCGGAGGTCTGCCGGAAAATGAGCATTGGGAAGACAACCTACTACCGTTATTGGCGTAAGGTCAAGAGTGCCCCGCACAGGGAGCGTCACACAGAGCTTTTTGAGGAATTGCGGACCAAAATAGAAGCAAATGAGTTGAGTATTTCCGCAGCTTGCAGGCAAATGAATATCGGTGCGGGGACGTATTACAGGATGCGGGATCAGTATAAAAAAGAACGCAGCGTTCCAAATGTTCCAAATTTAGAATGATGTGGTTTTGCAGTCAACAGGAGATAGTGATTCGGCAAATTGGGGAGGTATGGAACGACACTATAGGTGAGAAGCCCTCTTACGGTCGGAAATGGAGGGCAGGAGATCAGTGCGCGGCTGCTTCAATGAGAGTAAACATACATTTTTCTGATGCTGACAGCGGCACTGCTGGCATTGCTGATGAAATGGCTGTACAGAAGGCTGGAAGCCCTGATCACAGAGATCATGGTGAAGGCAGCACAACAGACACAGCAGAACCCGCAGGAGACACAGTTCCAAATATATAAACCGCCCACCCTACTATAATGGGCGATGAGGCGATTGTTGTCCAGATAATCCGCCAAATCTGTGATTTGTGAGACGCCCTCACATTTTATAACGATAAAAGCACAGACCATAGCTTCTTTCGGGAAGCCGCGCCGCCCGGTTGCCGCTCCGGGCAGCGTGAAGTCCAGACTGCTGAAAAGCCTGTCGTAAAACATGGCGGCGCTTTGGGATGTAAACAATGTCACATCCTGAATGATTTCCTGTCGGTAGATAGCGGCCAGCCCCTTTCCGGTTGGGGTGTTTCACAAATCCATTTTACCCAAAAGGGGCTCCGCTTTCTATATCAATGGAGTGATTTTCGGCTTCAGCCATGGCCGGGAACCATTGCAATTACTGCGTTTCTTGCGTTTTGCTCATGGCGGTGTTATAATTATTTCGTGAGGTGATCCCATCCGGTTCCCGCGCACGAGAGGACTTCCGCCGCACAAGTGACGGCACACGCCAAATGCCGGAAATGCCAGAAAGGACTTTACTTATGCGGCGCAGCCCTGTATAATCATTTAAGATGAAAAACCGTCGAAAGACTATGCTGCAGGGCCATATGTCTGAGCGGGAGAGCCCCTATGATCGACCGACCGCACTCTTAAGGCAACACCGCGCAGTGAAAGCTGCGGTATTGCCTTAGCAGGACTGCGGTCAGTTTCTTTCTCTGCGAAAGGAGGGAGCATCGGTGAACCGCGTGTTCCGCGAGGAAAAGAAATATCTGATCTCGCTGCCGGAGGCGCTGCAAGCCTGCCATCGGCTCGCGCAGGTCATGCACGAGGACCCGCACAACGGCATAAGCGGCTACCCTGTCCGCTCGCTTTACTTCGATACGCTCGACGACAGGGACTTCCACGAAAAGGCTGCGGGCGTAGAGCTGCGGCGCAAGCTGCGCCTGCGCTGCTATGATCCGGCGGCAGACTTCGCCATGCTGGAGATGAAGCAGAAGCAGGGCGCAAGTCAGCTCAAGCGCTCTCTGCGCGTGACACGGGAGGATGCCCAAGCGCTCACGCGCGGCGACTATGCGCCGCTGCTGCGGTATCCGGAGTCTTTTGCCGCGGAGTGCTACGCGCTGATGCACAGCCGGTGCTATCGCCCCAAAACGATCGTAGAATACGACCGCAAGGCATTTATCGCCAAGGAGAACAAAATACGCATTACCTTTGACAGCCGCATTGTTTCCGTCGAGAGCTGCTTCGACCTCTTTTCACCGCGGCTGAACATGAACCCCGTGCTCGATCCGTACTGCGTGGTGCTTGAGGTCAAGTACAACGGCTTTCTGCTCGATTATCTTCGCGAGCTGATCAACAGCGTGGACCGCAGTGAGCTTTCTGTCAGCAAATATGTGCTTGCCCGCCAAAACGGATGTCAGACGAGGCTATAGGAGGAAAACACCATGAGACAACAGATCCTGAACCTTTTTACCACACCCCGCGATATGTCGTGGGAGGATATTCTGCTCAATATCGTCCTTGCCGCCGTGCTGGGCTTTTTTATCTTCCTGTCCTACGCCATCTCCCACCGCGGGACGATCTACAGCCGCAAGTTCAACGCCTCACTCGTCATTCTCGCGGTGCTGACGGGGACGGTCATGACCGTCATCGGCAACAACATCGCGCTGTCTCTCGGTATGGTGGGCGCGCTGTCCATCGTCCGCTTCCGCACCGCCATCAAGGACTCGCGCGATACGGTTTATATTTTTTGGTCCATCATTGTCGGCATCTGCTGCGGCGTGGGCGATTATGCCGTGGCCTGCATCGGCAGCGCCGTGACCTTCGCGGTGATCCTGCTGCTCGGCTGCATCAAGAGCGATAACCGGATGCTGCTCATCATCCGTGCCCACCGCAGCAAGCAGGAGCCGATCAAGGCGCAGGTCTACAAGCTCTTTCGCGCCAAAGCGACGCTGCGTGTGGAAAACACCACGGAGGATACGGTCGAACTGATCTACGAGATCACGCAAAAGCTCCTGCGCCGCGCGGAGCAGACAACGCCGGACATTCCCGGCAGCATCTATTCGCTGGGAAGCATCGACTATGTCAATCTTGTCATGCAGAACGACGAGGTGTCGAACTGAGAAACCGGAAAGAGGGGAGCGGAGACGAACATGAAATACAAGCGAATGGCTCTTGCGGCCTGTGCGCTGCTGCTTCTCCTATCCGCAACAAACCTGTCAGCCGTGCTGACCGATGAGCACCCACGCTATCATCAGCATCTTGAGCGCCCCGCCTACACGCCCTGCGCCGAGCATGACGGCGAGACGCTCTGCACGCATCTGCCGCTCGTTCTCATCGACACCGGCGGCGCGGAGATCCCCGGCGTTCCCATCCGCGACGGCGACGGGAGCCGAAGCAACGACACCTTCACCACTACGGCGGACGGCAGTACGCTGCTGCGCGCGTCCGTCTCGGTGGTGGATCATGCCGAGGGCAACAATCACCCCACCGACACGCCGACGCTTCAGAGCGTCATTGACATTCGAGTGCGAGGCAACTCCTCGCGCTATTTTGATAAGCACAGCTATCTTGTCAAGACGCTGACGGACGACGGTGCGGCCTCGCGCGATGTCGCCATGCTGGGGATGGATGCCTTCGACGAGTGGGCGCTGCATGGGCCGTACCTCGATAAGACGCTCATCCGCAATTATATGTGGTACAATCTTGCGGGCGAGATCATGGACTACGCGCCGAATGTGCGCTTCTGCGAGGTGCTGCTCAACGGAGTGTATCAGGGGCTTTATGTTATGACGGAGACTGTCAGCTCCGGCGCGGATGCCCGCTTGAAGCTCACGGAGCCGTCGAAGGACACCGTGCAGACGAGCTATGCTCTGCGCCTTGACCGCGGCAGCGGCAACGAGGTCAAAAACATCGAGACCTTCTCCCAATACGCCCTGCGAAATCTGCAGGATATGGACATCGTCTATCCGGGAACAAAATGGCTCACGCCGGAGCGCGCGGCGTGGATCGCACAGGATTTCTCCGACTTTGAAAAGTCACTCTACTCCTATGACTATGATACCGAGCCCTATGCATGGTGGGAGCAGGCGGACATGAGCTCTTTCGTGGACTACTTTATCCTCAACGAGTTTACCTGCAACTATGATGCGGGCTGGCTTTCCACCTATATCTACAGGGATGTGCGCGGCAAATACAAAATGTGCATCTGGGACTTCAACTCCGCCTGTGACAACTACAGTCATCCGGTCGCAGAGCCGCAGCATTTTGAGCTGCAATACAATGTCTGGTACTATATGCTCAGCAAAGACGAGAAGTTCATAAACGCCGTCATCGACCGCTACCGCGAGCTGCGTCAGGGCATCCTCAGCGACGAGTATCTCTGCGCCTACATGGACGACGTTACCGCATGGCTCGGCCCCGCCATCGACCGCAATTTCTCCGTCTGGGGCTACACGCTGGAAAAGAACATGGTATCTCCCGCATGGCGCAACCCGCACTCACACGCGGCTGCCGTCGCGCAGATGAAGCGCTTTTGCATCAAGCGCGGCGCGTGGATGGACGAGAATATCGACATTCTTCGCCAGTACAGCCACGAATCCAAAAACAAGAAATTCAACCACTGAACCACCACACCATCGAGAAAGGAGGGCGGCGGCTTGAAAAGATTTCTCATCGTGCTCACCGCCCTGATCTTAGGCTATCTCGCCTACGACACCGCGCGCTACTACCTCGGCTGGTACATCGACCTTCAGCCGGACGCGCCGGTCAGCGCTTTCATGTCCACCGACGCGCAGCACCTTTATATGGATCGCGGCGCGGGACCGGAGGAGTTCACCGTCAAGGGCGTGAACCTCGGCGTGGGCATCCCGGGCGAGTGGGCGACGGACTACGCCGTCAGCAAGGAGACCTATCTGCGCTGGTTTGCCCAGATGCAGGAAATGGGCGCGAACACCGTGCGCGTCTACATTACGCTCCACGACGACTTCTACAACGCCTTCTACGAGTACAACACCGCGCGCGAGGAGGCGAACGAGGAACCGCTCTGGCTCATCCACGGCGTATGGGTGAACGACTATATCCAAAACTCCCACCGCGACGCCTATGACAAGGACTTTCTTGAGTCCTTCGTCAGGGACGGACGCACACTGGTCGACGTTCTGCACGGCAACAAGAAGATCTCGCTCGGACGCGGAACGGGCTCCGGCTTCTACACCAAGGACGTTTCCCGCTGGGTCATCGGCTATATTCTCGGTGTGGAGTGGGAGGATGTGACCGTCACCTACACCAACCACAAATACCCCGATCTGCCGCCCTATCAGGGAACGTACCTCTCCGCGACGGAGGACGCCTCCGCCTTTGAATCCATGCTTGCGCAGGTGGGCGACCGGATCGTCTCATATGAAAGCCGCCGCTACAAGACCCAGCGCCTTGTGGCGTTCTCCAACTGGCCGACCACCGACCCCTTCCTCTACCCGGAGGATATCACGACTTTCTTTATGAAGTGCGCGCAGGTGGATGTGGAGCATATCCGTGCGGAGGATGCCTTCCTCGCCGGTCAGTTTGCCTCCTACCATGTGTATCCCTACTATCCCGACTATCTCAACTATATCCTCAACCCCGCGGCGATGGACCGCACGCCCATCTGGGACGGCAAGGCCGTCATCTCCCGTGCGGAGACCGGTCCCGGCACGCCCATCGGTTCCGTGCTGCGCCGATCGGACTTCTACGATGAGACCGGCGCGGCGAACACCTACCTTGCCTATCTGCGCGCCCTGCGGCGGCATCACACGATGCCCGTCGTCATCTCCGAGTTCGGCGTTTCCACCGGGCGCGGCATGGCGCAGATCGACCGGAACACCGGACGCAATCAGGGCCATATGTCCGAGCAGGAGCAGGGGCAGGCGCTCGTGGACTGCTGGCGCGACATCACCGCGGCAAACTGCGCGGGCGGCTGCGTCTTTACCTGGCAGGACGAGTGGTTCAAGCGCACCTGGAACACCATGCACGCGGTGAATCTCCAGCGCACGCCGTACTGGAGCGACTATCAGACCAACGAGCAGTATTTCGGCCTGCTCTCCTTCGACCCCGGCGAGGAGGAAAGCGTCTGCTATGTGGACGGCGACCTCTCGGAGTGGATGGAAGAGGATAAACTCTTCGATACCGGCACGCGCGCCCTTTCGATGAAATACGACGAGAAGTTCATCTATCTGCTCGCCTATGAAAAGGGCTTTGCGAACGGACAGAAAACGCTCTACATCCCCATCGACACCACGCCCAAGACGGGCAGCACCTACTGCGAAAACTTCGGCCTGCGCTTTGAGGACCCGGTGGACTTCGTCCTCGCCATCGACGGCAGGGACAACAGCCGCCTCCTGGTGCAGGAGCGCTACGAGGTGCTGCGCGCCATGTTCTACCACGAAACGCACGACGCGGACGCCTACCTTGACCCGCCCGACGCGGACACGCCGCTTTTCAAGCCCATCGAATTGATGCTCCAGACGGCGACGCCGCTGCTCACGGGCAACTGGCAGGCAAGCTCTGAGACCTACGAGACGGGCGATCTTGCCTATGGCAACGCGAACCCCGCCGCGCCGGACTACGATTCCCTCGCGGACTTCATCTTCGCGGGCGACTATGTGGAGCTGAAGCTCCCCTGGCAGCTTCTGAACTTTTCAGACCCCTCGCGCATGACCATCCACGACGATTACTATGAAAACTACGGTGTGGACTACATCACCATCGACACGATGTACCTTGGTCTTACCGACGGCGCGGCGCAGGAGCGCACGCCGCTCTATCCTGCGGCGCTCAAGGGCTGGGGCAATACGGTCAGCTATCACGAGCGGCTCAAGCCCTCGTACTACATTCTGCAAAAGCTCTGGCAGTAAAACACACAAGAAAGGAAGAACGCCGGTGTTTGTCCAAATCCTGATCTACGTCTATCTCGGCATCTGCGCCGGCATGATCCTCTTTAACATTGCAACGGCGCTCCTTTCGCAGCGCAGGGAGCATCGGTCCTTCCTCGACGGCATCCGCCTTGAGCTGACGGTCTCGCAGGAGCTTGACCGTCTCGCGGAGACCGGAGCGGTCAGCGAGAGGCATCTGCGCTTCATGGAGCGCAGACTGCGCCGCGTGAACGGCATGGCGGCCTTTGACGCCGCGCTGGAGTGCCTGTGCGTGAGGCGACCAGAGCTGACCCGCTCCTATCTGACGGCGCTTAACGGTGTGATGATCGCGCTGGCAGAGGATTACTGCCGCCGCGATGAGATCGAGGCGGCGTATTTTCCGTATATCATCCGGAAATACCGGCTTCTCGACGGGCAGGAGAACGAGGCGCTGAAAACGATGCTGCTCGACCTGTTGCATGAATCGAGCATCTACTGCCGCGAGAATGCCATGCAGGCGCTCTACACGGCGGGCGATCCCGCCGTCCTTGTGCGTGCGCTGCGGATCATCGACGCAAGCAGCCTCTATTATCACAGCAAGCTCCTCTCCGACGGCTTGCTGAACTACACGGGCGACACAAGGGAGCTTGCCGACGCGCTTTGGGAGGCGTTTGATGCGTTTCAGCCGTGGATGCAGGTGACGCTGCTCAACTATTTCCGCTTTTCCTCCGGCGCATACTGCGAGAAAATACACGCGCTCCTCAACGATCCCGCGCAGGACGACGAGGTGCGCTTTGCCTGTCTGCGCTATCTTGGCCGCTATCCCTATCCGCCCGCCTACGCCGATCTGCTGCGCTATGCGACGCCCTCGGAAAACGCGCGCTGGGAGTATGCAGCCATCGCCTCGTCGGTGCTGGCGAGCTATCCCGGGGCGGAGACTGCGGCGGTGCTGGAGAGGAACCTCTATCATCCCAACTGGTATATCCGCTTCAACGCGTCAAAAAGTCTGGAGCAGCTCGGCTTCGGCTACCGCGATCTGATCGACGTGATCGAGGGGCACGACCGCTACGCCTCCGAGATCCTGCGCTATCGCTTTGATGTGCGGGAGCTGGAGGAGCGAAAGGAGGACGCAGTATGTACGACGGTATAAAGCTGTTTCTTGAGTGGGTGGGCTATTTCTTTATCGCTTATCTGATCGGCTACTCGACCTTTCTGTTTCTGTCGGTCGTCGTCGGCTCACTTGAGCTGTACAAGCACCGCCGGCAGGAAATGTTCAAAAGCATTCTGCCCTCGGATTACTACCTGCCCATCAGTATCATCGTTCCTGCCTACAATGAGGAGGTCACCGTGGCAGACACCGTGCGCTCGCTGCTGACGCTGGAATACCGCGCCTATGAGATCATTGTGGTGGACGACGGATCGAAGGACCGCACCTCGGAGGTGTTGGCCGAGACATTTGATATGCACCTTGTTCACCGGCCCATTCGCCGGCAGATCAACTGTCAGCGCGAGGAATACGTCTATGAGACACGCGCACAGAAGGTACCGGTGACACTCATCCGAAAAAAGAACGGCGGCAAGGCAGACGCGCTGAACATGGGCATCAACGCCGCAAATTTCCCGTACTTTATCTGCATGGACGCGGACTCCGTTCTGCAGTACGACTCTCTGCGCCGCATCGCCCAGCCGATATTGGAAAACGGCAATGTGGTGGCGGTTGGCGGCATCGTCCGCATCTCCAACGATGTTGAGCTGGAAAACGGACGGGTGAAGCATTACCGGCTGCCGCGCAGCATCCTCGCTTTCATGCAGGTGCTGGAGTACGACCGCTCCTTCCTCGCCTCGCGCATCCTCTTTGACCGCTTCAACGGCTCGCTCATCATTTCCGGCGCGTTCGGACTGTTCAAAAAGGACACGGTCATCGCCGTGGGCGGCTACGACAACAAGACCATGGGCGAGGATATGGAGCTGGTGGTCAAGCTGCACGAATACTGCACAATCAACGGCATCGACTATGCCATCCGCTACGCCACCGACGCCATCTGCTGGACGCAGGTGCCCGAGCGGCTGCGCGATCTGTGCAAGCAGCGCAAGCGCTGGCATCTGGGCCTGTTCCAGAGTATGTACAAGCATCGCGTCATGTTTTCCAATCACAGGTTCGGCGCGGTGAGCTTTGTATCCTATCTCTATTTCCTCATCTATGAGTTGCTCTCGCCGTTTATCGAGGTCTTCGGCGTGTTCACGATGGTGCTCGCATGGTGGTGCGACCTCATCAACGTGCCGTTCATGCTGCTCTTTTTCCTGATCTACGCCGTGTTCGGCTCGGTTCTGACGCTTACCGCCTTCTTCTCGCGCATCTACACGGCGGACCTCACGCTCTCGTTCGGCGACGGCCTCAAGGCCGTCTGTCTGTGTCTCTTTGAGCTGGTGTTCCTGCGCTTTATTCTCGCATGGGTGCGCTGCACGGCCTTTATCGGCTATAGGAAGAAAAAACTCAGCTGGGGGCGCATCGAGCGCCGCAAGATCGATTTGAAATAAAGGGGGGTGTCGCCTGTGCGCCGAAAAAAGCTCTTGGAAATCACGCTCTGCGCCGTGCTGACGATCGGAGCGCTGCTGTGCTGTATGCAGGATGCAAGCGCGAGGGAGACGCTTCTGATCTCGGGAAACGCCAATCTCTATCCCATCGAGTCCTATGACCGCGGCAGAGAATGCTATGTCGGATTGCTGCCGGAGCTGTACGAGCGCCTGAGTGAGCAGACAGGGTACGATCTTGTCTATCTTCCGTACAGCAAGAACACAACGCAGGCGCAGCAGGCGGAGAACCGGCAGGCGGACATTATTTCCGCCTATCCCTCCGGCACGGTCGACAGCGGCGCGATGCGCCGTCAAGTGCTGCTCTGCACGATAGAACATGACGGCGCAGAGCGCGCGATATATGTTGGCTTTACCAACGCACTCACGCCGGAACTGGCCGGCGCGCTTGCACAAGCGCTGGAGGACCTCTCCGGCGCGGAGAGCATCGGCGTCCTGGCAGACTATATGAATAGCAGCGGCGCGGAAGCCTACCGTACCAGGTGGCTCATTACGCTCGCCGCATTGATCGCGGCGATGCTTGCCGCGGCGGTCGCGCTGATAGTCTTTGCGCGAAAAAAGCGTGCCGAGCAAAAGACCAACGCCCTCATCGACCCGCGCTACGGCATCGGCAACGACGGGTATTATCTGAACTGCATGGAAACGCTCATCCCCGCCCCGCTCAGAAGCATCGTCTATGTCTTCTGCATCGGCTGCGATATGCCCTCGCTCGAACGGCGCTTTGGCGAGGCGGAGCGCGAGGAGATCTTCTCCCGCGCGGCGGAGTATCTGCGCCTTGACTGCGGACGCGAGGAATACCTCGCCTGCGTGGGGCGCGGGATGTTCGCGCTCGTGTGTCAGTGCGGCAGCCGCGAGGCGGCACAGCAGCGCGCCGAGGGGCTTATCCGCGAGCTGGACGGCTACCTTGCGGGCTTCCGCGCCGAATATGCCGGCGCGTTCCGCGCGGGCATCTGCTCGCTGTCGGAAAACCCCGACTGCAGCGCCGAGGCTGCGCTCTACAACGCGCGCCAGGGCTGCGCCCACGCGTTCCGCACGGAAACGCCCTGCGCGTTCAGCACGCGCGGCATGATCGACGAGAGCGAGCAGCTCGAGCGTCTGCGCGGCAGCATGAGCAAGGCGGTGGAAAAGGGCGAATTTGAGCCGTACCTCCAGTTCGTTGTCGATCGCGCCGGCACGGTCGTCGGCGCGGAGGCCGTCTCGCGCTGGCAAAATCCGGAGGAGGGACTGCTCAAGCCCTCAAAATACATCGACCTGATGATCCGCGCCGGCACGATCACCGAGCTGGATCTCTATATGCTCCGCTGCGCGTGCGTGCAGCTCCAGACGTGGAAGCGGGAGGGGCGCGGGACGCTGTGGCTCTCGTGCAACTTCACGCGCCAGTCCATCGCAGACGAAAAGATCCTCGCGCGCGTGCGCGAGATCGTCGAGCAGTACGACTTTACGCGCGACCGCCTTGTGGTGGAGCTGACGGAGGACTCCTACGCGCACGACCGCGAGACGGCGCTGCGGACGATCGAGGGGCTGCACGCGATGGGGCTTCGCATCGTGCTGGACGATATCGGCGCGGGCTATTCCTCGCTCTCCGACCTGAGCACCTACCCAATCGACGGCGTGAAGATCGACCGCAGCATCGTGATCGAGTCCGCCTTGCCGCGTGCCCGCGCGCTGCTGGAGGGCATGATCCGTCTTTCGCACGACATGGGCATCCGCGTGCTGTGCGAGGGCGTGGAGGACAAGGCAACGTGCGACGCCGTGCTTGCGGCGGGCTGCGACTTCATTCAGGGCTTTTATTTCTCGCGCGTCCTGCCCGGGCGCGAAGCGGAATCCTTCCTGCGCAGCCTGGCGGCGCGCGACAGGGGGGAAGGATAAAGGAGAAATGAACATGGTCAACAAAAAACGAGTAGGCATGATGGTGGCGGTTACGCTCCTGACCGGCGTGCTGCTCTTTTGTTCGGTCTTTTTCCTCGTCCAGCGGGCGAATCGTGAGATCACACAGCGCTCCTTTGACGAATTGGCTACCGCGACGCGCCAGATCGCAAAGGATCTTGTCGACGCGGCGAACGCGGACCAGACCATCCTCTCCGCCATGGCGGAGCTGATCGCGGGGCATGACGAGCGTGACAATGACGCGGTGCTGCGCATCATGAAATCCTTCAGCCTCAGTGAGACCTTTGTCTCCACCGTCGCGCTGCTGCGGCCCGACGGCACGCTGCTGCTGACCGACGGCACCCGCTACGACGTTTCCGACACATTCGATTTTGAAACAGAGGCGGCGCGGGGCGCGTACATCTCAGACCGCGTGACAAGCTACTTTGCGCCGGAAAAGCTGGTGGTGCGCAACGTCGTGCCGGTGGTGCGCGACGGCGAGACCGTCGCCATCCTCTACGGCGTCGTCCTCCTGCAGGAGCTTTCCCGAAACTATCAGATCGACCTCTACAACGGCAATGCCTTCCTCCTTCTTGTGGACGGCAACAACGGCGACATCCTGCTGGATACCTGGCATGACTCGCTCGGCAACATCTCGGAGCTGCGTGGCCGCAAAATGCTCAAGGGCTACACCTACGAGGAGGCGATGAAAAAAATCCCCAACGGCATCGGCGGCGATATGTGCACCGTATCCCGCTCCACGGGGCTGACGGTCTACCTGCACTACGAGCCGGTCGGCATCAACAACTGGAGCGTTGTGCTCGGCGTGAGCGAGGCGGAGGCGCTGGCGGGCACGCGCGGCGTGGTGCAGACACTTTCGATGATGGCGATCATTGTCACCGCGCTGCTGCTGAGCTATCTTGGTTTTATGGTCTGGTATCTCGCCTCGGCGCGGCGCGGCGTTTACCGTATGAGCATTACGGACCAGGGCACGGGCCTGATGAACCGTGTCGCCTATGAGAAGTGTCTGCGCAAGAGCGACCAGCGCGTCATCGCTCCGGCCGCCTGCATTTATATCGACGCGAACGGCCTGCACGAGATCAACAACGAGCGCGGTCACGAGGCGGGCGATCAGCTGCTGCGCGCGGTCGCAGAGCGTCTGCGGGAGCAGTTTCCGAGGGACGATCTCTACCGCGTCGGCGGCGACGAGTTCGTCGTGTTTCCCGCGCCGGCGGCAGAGGCGGAATACGAGGCGCGGATGCGGGCGGTTTCTGAAAGCCTTGCCGCGCAGGGCTACAGCATCTCCTACGGCATCGCCGTCTGCGAGGCGGCAAACGGGCTAAGAGAGCTGGTCCGCGAGGCGGACGAGAAGATGCTCGGGAGCAAGCGCGCCTACTACGCCGAGCACGATCGCAGAAGGCCAAGATAACGCCAAGACGATAAAATGACCGCCGGACGATACCGGCGGTCATTTTGTCGTCCAACCAACAAAACCGCTTTAGAATATCGTTCATGATAAGTCCCCCTCTCCGCATAATCTCAACCCGTATTTTCTTAGAGATGAGCAAAACAAACCCTAAAACAAAAGGGCGAATGGTCATCTTATTTTTTATACACATTGAGGCTTAAAGTAACTGTGATATTGGTGATTGGAAAAGAGTGTTCATTTGCAATTCTAAGGGGTGCCCACGGTATTTGCCGCGAAAACCTGTGGAAAGAGTGATAGGGGTGAAATTTTCAACGACTGGCAAAGGCATTTTAGGGGGAAATAGTCAATAACCAAGGCACCGCTTCTGCAAGAATTTTGAGCAAAAAAAGGCTTGCAATTCAAGAAAATCTCGTGTACGATGCCATCCCAATTTTGAAAGCGGAGGTATGGTTTATGTGCAAAGAGAAGGAAATCACTGTGCTCAAGGTCAGTCCTCATAAGAAACCGGAAGTAGTCACCCTGAAAAATGAGTTGTCGGCTCTGCAAGAAGCCGTGAGCAGCGGAGTGAAGGACTACCATCACCTGATCCAGTTGGTCGGCGTGGAAGAAGGCGTAGACCTGCTCCTGAACGATGAGGGTAAGCTCATTGGCTTTGAGCCTGATCGTCGGTTCGGACAGGACGTGCTGGTTGGCGATTTCTATGTCGTAGGAACTGACGGTGAGAACTTGGCGTCACTACCGCAAGACAAGATGGAGAAGTACGCGGCTCTATCTCGCGCTGGTCAAATGCGCGGTGCGAGACAGCGGGCGCAACTGCCTCTATTTTTACCCACAGGAATTTCTTGACGAGGCGCAGCGACGCGGCATCATTGCCGATAAGGACACCGAGATGCGCAAGGGCAAGCGCTTTATGACGTTCTTCTGCCTTGTGATCTTCGTCGTGCTGATCGCGGTCATCGCCGGATGGAACGGCGTGAAGGACTTTAAGACCGCGAGTTTTGAAACCTACCGCTTCCTTGTGGTCGTGAACTGGTTCGACGGCTTTGTCATCGACCTGCTGTGGGTCGGCCACAGCAAGATCTGGCGTATAGGGCATGGAGGGCGTCCCCTATGTGAAGCCGTGGCGGACGGTCTACACCAAGCGCAGTGCGGCCACAGCGCTGTACCTTCTTGTCGCGGCCGTGGTCGGCGGGATCGTTGTGCTGATCGGCAAAATTTGACAGCGGAAGAAAAAAGGTTCCCAAGCCAATGGCTTGGGAACCTTTTTCGCATCGCCGCGCGATGCAGAGGATCAAAGGAGAGGTTCATAAAGAAGTTTGGAAGAGATCGTTTCAGATACGGCTGCGGATCTCCGCACCCATGGCCTTGCAGCCGACGAGTTGGCAGTTTTCCTGCATGATGTCGCCGCAGCGGAAGCCCGAGCGCAGCGTTTTATCCACCGCGCGCTCGATGGCGTCGGCCTCGCCGGCCATGTCGAAGCTGTAGCGCAGCATCATTGCGGCGGCCAGGATCGTGCCGATGGGGTTCGCCTTGTCCTGTCCCGCAATGTCCGGCGCGGAGCCGTGGATGGGCTCGTAGAGTCCGTTCGTGCCGTCGCCCATGCTGGAGGACGGGATCATGCCGATCGAGCCCGTGATCTGGCTCGCCTCGTCGGAGAGAATGTCGCCAAAGAGATTTTCGGTCACGATGACGTCGAACTGGCTCGGGTCACGCACGAGCTGCATCGCCGCGTTGTCGACATACATGTGGCGAAGCTCGACATCGGGGTAGTCCTTCGCGACCTCTGTGACCGTCTTGCGCCAGAGACGCGAGGTGTCGAGCACGTTGGCCTTGTCGATGGAGGTGACGCGCTTGCGGCGCTTGCGCGCGGTCTCGAACGCGACGCGCGCGACACGCTTGATCTCGTGCTCGGAGTAGGCCATGATGTCGGTGGCCTTCTGCTCGCCGTTCGCCTCTTCCGTGCGGTGCTCGCCGAAGTACACGCCGCCGATGAGCTCGCGCACGACGACGAAGTCGATGCCGCCTTCCGCGATGTCAGCGCGCAGCGGGCAGGCGGCGGAGAGCTCGGAGAACATCTTCGCAGGGCGCACGTTCGTGTAGAGGCCCATGCCCTCGCGCAGCTTGAGCAGACCACGCTCGGGACGGTTGGCGGCGGGCTGGTCGTCCCACTTCGGGCCGCCGACCGCGCCGAGCAGTACGCTGTCCGCGTTGCGGCAGGTCGATAAACTCGAATCCGGCAGCGGCACGCCGAATTTATCGATGGCGGTGCCGCCCATCGGCGCGTCGACGTAGGTGAAGGTGTGGCCAAACTTCGCGGCCACGGCGTCTAAAATGCCCATGGCCTCGGTGACGATCTCGGGGCCGATGCCGTCGCCCTTGATGATGGCAATGGTCTTGTTCATTTCGCCGCCTCCTTTGCCTTGAGCGAGGCCATCAGGCCGCCGCGCGCGATCATGTCCTTGATAAACGGCGGGAAGGGCTCGGCCTGATACGTCGTGCCCTTTGTCACGTCTGTGATGACGCCGGTGTCGAAGTCGACCGTCACCTCGTCGCCGTTTTCGATCTCCGCGCTCGCGGCGGGGCACTCCAAAATGGCGAGGCCGATGTTGATAGCGTTGCGGTAGAAGATGCGGGCGAAATTCGCCGCGATGACGCAGGAGATGCCGCTCGCCTTGATGGCGACGGGCGCGTGCTCGCGCGACGAGCCGCAGCCGAAGTTTACGCCCGCGACCATGATGTCGCCGTCTTTGACGCGGTGGATGAAGTCCTTGTCGATGTCCTCCATGCAGTGGGAGGCGAGCTCCTTGTGGCTCTGGGTGTTCAGATAGCGCGCGGGGATGATGACGTCCGTATCGACGTGATCCCCATACTTATGGACAATGCCGTGTGCATTCATTTGTTCATGACCTCCTCCGGATGAGAAATGTGGCCGGTAATACCAGACGCCGCGGCGACAGCCGGAGAGGCGAGGTAGACCTCGCTGTCGACGTGGCCCATGCGGCCGACAAAGTTGCGGTTGGTGGTAGAAACGCAGCGCTCGCCGGCGGCGAGGATGCCCATATAGCCGCCGAGGCACGGCCCGCATGTGGGCGTGGAGACGATGCAGCCCGCGTCGAGAAAAATATCGGTGTAGCCCTCGTGCATGCAGGCGCGGTAAACTTCCTGCGTGGCGGGGATGATGATGCCGCGGACGTTCGGGGCCAGATGATGCCCCTTTAAGATCGCGGCGGCGGCGGCCATGTCAGGGAGCTGGCCGTTCGTGCACGAGCCGATGACGATCTGGTCGATGGCGATGTCGCTGCCCTCGCGCGCGCTGTGCGCGTTTTCGGGCAGGTGCGGCCAGGCGACCGTGCAGTCGACCTTGCCAAGGTCGATGTCGATGACGCGCTCGTATTCTGCATCGGGGTCGGCCTCGAACGCTGTCCAGGGGCGGTCCACGCGGCCCTCAACATAGGCGCGCGTCACGTCGTCGACGGGGAAGATGCCGTTTTTGCCGCCCGCCTCGATGGCCATGTTGCAGATCGTCAGGCGGTCGTAAATCGTGAGGTTCTTGACGCCCTCGCCGGAAAATTCGATGGACTGGTAGCGTGCGCCGTCCACGCCGATCATGCCGATGAGCGTCAGGATGACGTCCTTGCCGGAGACAAACGGGCGGAGCTTGCCGGTGAGATTCACCTTGATGGCGGACGGGACCTTGAACCACGTCTCGCCCGCGGCCATGGCCGCGCCCATGTCGGTCGAGCCGACGCCGGTGGAGAACGCGCCGAGCGCGCCGTAGGTGCAGGTGTGAGAGTCCGCACCGATCACGGCCTCGCCCGGGGCGACAAGCCCCTGCTCGGGCAGCAGCGCGTGCTCGATGCCCATCGTGCCGACATCGTAGAAGTGGTCGATGTCGAAGCGGCGGGCAAAGGTGCGGCACTGCTTGCACTGCGTGGCGGACTTGATGTCCTTGTTCGGTGCGAAGTGGTCCATCACCATCGCGATGCGGCTCTTGTTGAAGACCTTTTCAAAGCCCGCGGACTCAAACTCGTTGATGGCCACGGGGGTCGTGATGTCGTTGCCGAGGACGAGGTCGAGCTTTGCCTGGATGAGCTGGCCCGCGCGCACGCTCTCAAGTCCTGCGTGCTTGGCGAGAATTTTCTGCGTCATTGTCATGCCCATGTCGCGTTTCTCCTTTCAGTTGCCGGATTCCATGATCTTGTTGATGCCGTTGACGTAGGCGCGGATCGACGATTCGATGATATCGGTCGAGAGGCCCGAGCCGGTGTACGAGCGCCCGTCGGGGCCGGAGACCTTGACCACGGCCTCGCCGATGGCGTCCTCGCCGTCCGTGACGGCGTTGAGGCTGAAGCTCTCGAGCTTCACGTCCATTTGGAGCATGCGGTTGATGGCCTTGAACGAGGCGTCCAGCGGGCCCGTGCCGATGGCGACGTCTTCGATCTGCTCGTCGCCGCGCTGGAGCTTGATGCACGAGATGTTCGGCACGCCGTGGCCCGTGTTGACCACATGACTCACGAGCTGGCAGCTGCCCTGCACCGCGGCCTGACGGTGGAGCACGAGCGCCTCAATGTCGCTGCTCGTGATGTTCTTTTTCTTGTCGGCGAGATCCTTGAAGCGGGTGAACACGCTTTCAAGCTCCTCGTCGCTCAATTCGTAGCCCATGGATTCGAGCTTTTCACGCAGCGCGTGCTTGCCGGAGTGCTTGCCGAGCACCATCGTGTTCTGCGGGATGCCGACGTCGGTGGAGTTCATGATCTCGTACGTTCTTGCATTGGCAATGACGCCGTGCTGATGGATGCCCGACTCGTGCGCGAAGGCGTTCGCGCCGACGATGGCCTTGCTCGGCGGGATGGGCACGCCCGTGATGTTGCTCAGCAGCTTGCTCGAGCGGTAGATCTGCTTGGTGTTCACGCCGGTCTCGGCGTCGTAGAAGTCCTTTCTCGTGCGCAGCGCCATGACGATCTCCTCGAGGCTCGCGTTGCCCGCGCGCTCGCCAATGCCGTTGACCGTGCATTCGACCTGCGTCGCGCCCGCGCGGACGCATTCGAGCGAATTCGCGACCGCCATGCCGAGGTCGTTGTGGCAGTGGACGGAGATGTCGACATGCTCGACGCCCTCGATGTTTTCACGCAGGTAGGTGATGAGGTCATACATCTCCTGCGGCGTGGAGTAGCCGACGGTGTCGGGCACATTCAGCGTCGTCGCGCCCGCGGCGACGGCAGTGGAGTAGCAATGGGCCAGAAATGCCCAGTCGGAGCGGGAGGCGTCCTCGGCGGAAAACTCGATGTCATCGCAATAGCTCTTGGCGTAGGCGACCATCTCGCGGATGCGGTCGATGACCTGCTCGCGCGTCATCTTGAGCTTGTACTCCATGTGGATGTCGCTCGTCGCAAGGAAGACGTGGATGCGGGGGTGGTTCGCTTCCTTCACGGCGTCCCACGCCGCGTCGATATCGCCCTTGGCGCAGCGCGCGAGCGAGGCGACCGTGCAGTTCGTCACCGCGGCGGCGATGGCCTGCACGCTCTTGTGGTCCATCGGAGACGCGATGGCGAAGCCCGCCTCGATCACGTCGACGCCCAGCTTTTCAAGCTGGCGGGCCATTTCGATCTTTTCCGTCAGATTCATGCTGCAGCCGGGGGACTGCTCGCCGTCTCTCAGGGTCGTGTCAAAAATTTTAATGCGTTTCATGGGGTGTTCCTCCTGCTCTTTTTTCTCTCGCATAGCAACAAAAAAAGCCTCCGTCTCTTCCCTTGAAGAGACGAAAGCTCAAAACTTCCGCGGTACCACTCTTGTTGGCATAAAATATGCCCGCTTTCTGCATCGGCTTAAAATCAAGCGAATGCGCCTCGTTGGTAACGGTGAGGAGATCCGGCTGCGCCTAAACGAAAATCGTCTCAGCGGAGCTACTCAGGGGCCAGTGACATCATCCCGCTCTGCATTGCCTCGCAGCGACCGGCAACTCTCTGAAGCGTCTGTAGGACGAATTTTTCCCCGTCATGGTATTTGTGAACTATGAGATTTGATGATGCTACTATAATCGCCTGCCCCCGCTTTGTCAAGCAGGGAAAAAGAAATTTGCGCTTTTGACAAAAAAACGCGCGGCGGAAAAACATATTTTGCGCACGTTGAACGGAGAAAAAGGCGGGAGAGCAAAAGAAAAGGGAACGCGCAAGCGTTCCCTTTTTTGCCAAAATTTCTTACCTGCCGCCGAAGATCAGGCTGCCGAGCCCCGTGGAGGTCAAAAACAGAATGAGCATGACAACGGGCACGACATACTTCATCATCACGCTGTAGAGCTTGGCGCGGCCAAAGTGCTCGCCGTTTTTCTCGACCTCGGCAATGATCCATTTCGGACCCACGACCCAACCGACCAAAATGCTCGTGAGCAGGCTGATAAACGGCATCAGGAAGCTGTTGCTGATGTAGTCCATCACGTCGAGCAGCTGCGCGGTCGAGTCGTTGGGCAGCGGAAGCTCAAAGTAGAGCGCGTTGTAGCCAAGGCAGATGAACACAGCCGTCATGAGCGAATAGACGCCCACGGCGGCGCACATCTCCTTGCGCGACTTGTGGAAAATCTCCATGCAGTTGGCGACAAGCGTCTCCATGACGGACACGCAGCTTGTCAGCGCGGCAAAGCCGAGCGCGAGGAAGAACACCGCGCCGATGACGCGGCCCACGCCGCCCATCGCGGCGAAGACCTTCGGCAGGCTGATGAACGTCAGGCTCGGGCCGCTGGCCATGCCGTCAGTGCCGAGAAAGACATAGACGGCGGGGATGATCATGAGGCCTGCGAGGAACGCGACGCCCGTGTCGAAAATTTCGATCTGGTTGTTGGCCTTGTTGAGGTCGACGTCGTCCTTGACGTAGCTGCCGTAGGTGATCATGATGCCCATGCTGACACTGAGCGAGAAGAAGAGCTGACTCATCGCGTCGAGCGCGATGTTCAAAAAGCGCTGGACGGTCAGGCCCGTGAAGTCGGGCTTAATGTAGACGAGCAATCCTTCGATACCCGTGCGCGTCATGCCGCTCTCGTCGGTGTAAGAGAGCGTGAGCGAGAAGATGGCGATGCCGATGATGAGAAGGAGCAGACCCGGCATGATGTAGCGGGAGTATTTTTCAATGCCCTTTTCCACGCCGCAGTACACGACCCACGCCGTCAGCGCCAAAAAGATCAGCATGAAGACGATGGGCGAGACGGGGGAGGTGATGAACGAGGTGAAGAACCCGTCCTGCGCGGCGGCATCGCCGCTTGAGACGAGGTAGAGGGTAAAATACTTCGTGATCCAGCCGCCGATGACGGAGTAATACGTCATGATGAGCGTGGGGACGAGGAAGGTGAGGTAACCCAAAAACTTCCACTTCTTGTTGAGCGTTGCAAAGGCGTTGAGGGCGTTCTGCTTCGTGCGGCGGCCAATGGCTACGTCAGTCGTCAGCAGGGTGAAGCCGAATGTCAGCACCAGCACCAGATAGACGAGCAGGAACAGTCCGCCGCCGTCCTTGGCACAGAGATAGGGGAAGCGCCAGATATTGCCGACGCCCACCGCGCTGCCCGCCGCAGCCAGCACAAAGCCGAGCGAACCGCTGAAACTACTGCTTTTTTTCATGTTCGATTCTCTCTTTTCTTTCATGTAAATGGAATGATTAATGCCCCATTATAGCAGAAGAAACCGAATTGGCAAGGGGAGAAGCGCTGAAAAATGCAGGAATTCTTGCGAAAATGTGAAAAAATATCTCACCAGCGGCTTGCTGATGAGATATTTTATTCATAGCAGGATTAGATTTTGTCATGGCCGACGGCTTCGTCGGTGAAGACGGCCTCGAATTCCTCAGCGCTCATCGTCTCGTGCGTAAGCAGGAATTCCGCCACGGCGATGAGGTGCTTCTGATCGCGCGAGAGGATGTCCTCGCAGCGCTCGTAGGCCGCGTCGACGATGGACTTGACCTCCTCGTCGATCTGTGCGGCGACCTGCTCGGAATACGGCTTGGCCTGCGCCATCGAGCGGCCGATGAAAATTTCATCGTGGCCGGATTCAAACGAGATCGAGCCAAGTCTGTCACTCATGCCGTACACCGAGACCATCTTGCGCGCGATCTGCGAGGCGCGCTGGATATCGTTCGACGCGCCGGTCGAAATGTCGCCGAGCATCAGCTTTTCCGCCACGCGTCCGCCGAGCAGCGAGACGATCTGCTCTTCCATATAGCGCTTGGACTGGTACGAGCGGTCCTCCGTGGGCAGCGAGATCGTCATGCCGCCCGCGCCGCCGCGCGGAACGATCGTGATCTGGTGCACGGGATCGTGCGTCGGCAGTGCGTGCATCACGATGGCGTGACCGGCCTCGTGATAGGCGGTCAGCTTGCGCTCGTGCTCGCTGACGACGCGGCTCTTCTTCTCGGGACCTGCGATGACCTTGATCTCCGCCTCAGAGAAGTCGGACATCGTGATGAGCTTGCTGCCGCGGCGCGCGGCGAGCAGCGCCGCCTCGTTCGAGAGGTTCTCGAGGTCCGCGCCCGTGAAGCCGGGCGTTCCCTTGGCGACGGTGGAGAGGTCCACATCCTCGGCAAGGGGCTTATTCTTGACGTGGATCTTCAGGATCTCCTCGCGGCCGCGGATGTCGGGAAGCCCCACGTAGACCTGACGGTCGAAGCGGCCCGGGCGCAGCAGCGCGGGGTCGAGGATGTCGGCGCGGTTCGTCGCCGCCATGACGACGACGCCCTGATTCGTACCGAAGCCGTCCATTTCGACGAGCAGCTGGTTGAGCGTCTGCTCGCGCTCGTCGTGGCCGCCGCCAAGGCCCGTGCCGCGCTGGCGGCCCACGGCGTCGATCTCGTCGATGAAGATGATCGCGGGGGCGACCTTTTTCGCCTGTTCGAAGAGGTCGCGCACGCGGCTCGCGCCGACGCCGACATACATCTCGACAAAGTCAGAGCCGGAGATCGACAGAAACTGCACGCCTGCCTCGCCCGCGACCGCGCGGGCCAGCAGCGTCTTGCCCGTGCCCGGAGGGCCGACAAGCAGCACGCCCTTGGGGATGCGCGCGCCGAGGTCGATGAACTTGCCCGGCGCTTTCAAAAAGTCGACGATCTCCTGCAATTCCTCTTTTTCCTCATCCGCACCGGCGACGTCAGAGAATGTCGTGGGGCGCTTGTTGTCTCCGCTGGTCTTGAACGACGCCGTGCCGAATTTTGCCATGCGGTCGCCGCCGCCTCCGCCCGCGGAGCGGACGGAGAGGAAGTACCAGATGGCAAAAATGCCGAGCACCGCTAAAATATAAGGCGCGAACATCGCGACATAGTTGATCGAGTGGTCGGCGGTGAAGTCGTAGTCCTCGATGATGCCGTCGGCCTTCTGCTGCTCGATGAGCTCGCCTAAGTCGTCATAGAAGAGCGTCACGCTGAAAAGGTCCTTTTTGAGCTCCGTTTTGCCGTCGATGGGCTCGCGCAGCTTCATGCGCAGCGTGGTGTCCGTCACCGTGAAGGCCGAGACCTGCTCGGATTCGAACAGCTCGCGTACCTCGGCATACGACGGTTCGGCCTCCACCGGCTTGTTCATAAAGCCGTAGACGCCGACGAGCACCAGCAGCACCAGCAGATACGGCAAAAGATTGGGACGCTTGGTCTGTTGAGTCAATGGGTGTTCCTCCTTGCTGATTCAAAAAAAGAGGCAAGGCCTCTTTTTTTGAGAAAGATTCGCTGCGTTTTGTGCCTCGGTTGTCCGCTGAAAGCGAACAATTCGACACAACACTCCGCGCAAGGTGTTTTCTGCCACGCACATGTCGCGGCAGAAAACAGATTTGAATTGATTTCGTGCCGTGCGCGGCACGAAACTCTGCGAGGCTTTTTGAGGAGCCAGAAAGATCAATTTTCAGAATAAACCTCGGGCTTGAGCACGCCGATGTACGGCATATTGCGGTACTTCTGGGCGTAGTCGAGGCCGTAGCCGACGACGAATTCGTCGGGCACTTCGAAGCCTGCGAGGTCGGCGGCGATGGGCTTGGTGCGGCGGGCGGGCTTGTCGAGCAGCGTCACGACGGTCACGCTGGAAGCGCCCTTGGTCATAAAGTAATTCTTGAGGAAGTAGAGCGTGTTGCCGGAGTCGAGAATGTCCTCGATGACGACGATATCGCGGCCCGTGATGTCCTGCTGGAGATCGCGCGTGATCTGCACGACGCCGGACGAGGTCGTCGCGTTCTGATAGGACGAGACGGCGATGAATTCAATGTCGCTCTTGAGCTGGCAGGCGCGCACGATGTCGGCCATGAAGATGAAGGAGCCCTTCAGCACGCCGAGAAACAGGGGATTTTTGCCCTTGAGGCGCTCGTAGAGCTCGTCGCCCATCTCCTGCACGCGCGTTTTGAGCTGCTCCTCGGAATACAGTACCTTCAGGATGTCCTGATCCATATTGCTCTTAGCCATAGCTTTTTTCTCCACTTTCTTTTTATTCGTATTTGTTGTATCTGATGCGGCATTCCGCCGCAGGTCGCACAAATTGGCGTTATCGGGGGATGACGCGCACGAAGCACGCCATGTTCCCGCCTTTCGGCAGGAAAGTAACGTCCGTCCCCAGCCGCCACACGGCGGCGAGCCGGCCACCCACGTAAAGGGCGGGGAGCGCGTCGCGCTCGGTGAGGGAGAGCTTTCGGTCGACGCACAGCCGCTTGACGCTGCGCGCGCCGTTCGCGCCTTGAAGCATTAAGCGCGCGTTCAGATCGCACGGGGCGACGGTGATGATCTCACCGTCTTCCGGCACGCGGAGCGCAATGCCCTCGCCGTCGGGCTTATGCAGCAGCGTCAGCTCGAAATTGCCCCATGGGAGGGGAACGTTTTCCACAAGCGCCGCCTTTGGCAGCGCGGCGGGGGAGAACGCCATCGTCAGCGCGCCGTCCGCGATGCGGACAGTCGCGCTCTGCGGCAGCGTATAGCGCCGCTCGGCGCTGCCGCCTCTCTGTGCAAGGGCGCAGATCGCGTCGAGCTGCTTGCGCCCGATGTCCTTGCGCCCGAGGCCGAGCGCGTCGGCCAAGTGCAGCAGGATACGTGGCTGCACGACTTCATCGGCGGCAAGAAAGCAGTCCAGCGGCAGCGAAATACCGCCGTCCTGCGCTTTTGCATGGGAAAGTGCGGCTTCCGCCGCCTGCTCAAGCGCATCGTCGAGCGCAGTCAATGAACGCGCCGTTGTGGCGATATGCTGAGGCGCGCGGGGATTGAGCTCCCTGAGCCGCGGCAGAATTTCAAGCCGCAGGTAGTTCCGTGCGGCGGCGTTCGGGTCCGCGTTCGTGTGATCCTCGACATGCGGGATGTTGTGAGCGCGCGCATAGGTGACGAGCTCTTCTCGCGTCTGCTCCAAAAACGGGCGGACAATGTCGCCCTGCTTGGGCCGCATACCACACAGGCCGCGCAGATCCGTCCCGCGGACGAAGTTTAAGAGCACCGTTTCCGCGTTGTCGTCCGCATGGTGTGCCAGCGCGATCTGGGCGCCGAGCATTTGCGCTGTTTCACGGAGAAAGGCGTAGCGCAGGTCGCGCGCAGCTTCCTCTTCCGATTTGCCGGTTGCGCGCGCGTGGGCACGCACGTCACCGGTGCCCAAATAGAAGGGAATGTCCTCTTTTTCGCACCACGCGCGGACGAAGCCTTCGTCACGCGCAGCCTCTTCGCCGCGAAGCTGGTGGTTGAAGTGCGCACAGGAGACGTCATACCCCTCCCCGCGCAGAAAATGCAGTAAACACATCGAGTCCAAACCACCGGACACGGCGGCGAGCACGGGCCGGTTCTTGTCGAGATAGCGCGCGCAGAGTGCTTCCGCGCGCGGCAGCTCAGTCCTCTTCATGCCGGTAGTCGAGCGACGAGAACGTCGTATACTGCGGCGACCAGGCGAGCTCGACCTTGCCGGTTTCGCCGTGGCGGTTCTTGGCGATGATGCACTCGGCGATGTTGCGCTTTTCCGAGTCCTCGTTGTAATAATCGTCGCGGTACAGGAACATGACGATATCCGCGTCCTGCTCGATGGCACCCGATTCACGAAGGTCGGAGAGCATGGGGCGCTTATCCTCGCGCTTTTCGTTCGCACGCGAGAGCTGGGAAAGACACAGCACGGGAACCTGAAGCTCCTTTGCCATGATCTTGAGCATACGGGAAATATCGCTGACCACCTGCTGGCGGCTCTCGCCGCTGTAGCCCTTCGTGCCGGAGGACGCCATCAATTGCAAGTAGTCGATGACTACCAAACCTAAATTGTCGATACGGCGGCACTTGGCGTTCATGTCCGCAACGGTGAGCAGCGGATTGTCGTCAATGAGAATGTCAAGCCCCGAGAGGACAGATGCGGCGTTTGCGATGTTGACCCAGTCCTGCTCACGCAGGTTGCCCGTCACGAGACGCTGGTTCTCGACCGTCGCCTGATTCGATAAGATACGCGTCACGAGCTGCTCGCGCGACATTTCGAGCGAGAACACGGCCACGGCCTGCCCGCTTGAGCGCGCGACATTCAGCGCAAGGTTCAGCGCCATACTCGTTTTACCCATACCGGGACGTGCGGCCAGCAGCACAAGGTCCGATTTGTTGAGACCATTCATCTTGTCGTCCAGTACGCCAAAGCCCGTGGGGAGGCCGGGCAGCGTTTTGCCGCCGTTGGCGCTCAGCTCGCTCAAATGGTCGAGAACGCCCTGCAAAACAACCCCGATGCTTGCCATGCTCTGCGCGCTGCGCCCGCGGCGCACGGCGTAAATTTTCTGCTCCGCCGCGTCGAGCACGCTGGCAGCTCCGCCTGTGCCGTCCTGCACCATGGTGGAAATTTCCCCCGCCACGGTATAGAGCGCGCGCAGCAGCGCCTTGTCGCGTACGATGCCGACGTATTCCATCACGTTTGCGCTCGTGGGCGTCACGTCCATCAGTTGGGCGAGGTACGGGCGCGTCGTGCTTTCCTCATAGGTGCCGTTTTTCTCCATCTCGCCCGCGACGGTCACGCCGTCGATGGGCTTGGAGTAGACGAACATGGAGTAGATCGTCTCGAAGATCTCGCGGTTCTGCTTTAAGTAGAAATCATCGGGACGGAGCTGCTCCATCACGTCCTTGACGCAGTTTGCGTCGATGAGCATCGAGCCGAGCACGGACTGCTCGGCCTCGAGCGAATGAGGCAT
>OLNX01000993.1_pt1 | contig 25919 bp, 25 predicted proteins | sample 1672611 | NCBI WGS metagenome assembly OLNX01 (sample SAMEA3136705, study PRJEB25190) | human gut metagenome | reverse complement strand
TTGACCGTTGGGGCGCTGTGCAGATGGTGCAGAACCTTGAGGGCATGGGCTTCACAGTCGTTCCGTTCGGACAGGGATTCAAGGATATGTCCCCGCCGACCAAGGAACTGATGAAGCTGACATTGGAGGAGAAAATCGCGCACGGCGGGCATCCCGTCCTGCGATGGATGATGGACAACATCTATATCCGTACCGATCCCGCCGGGAACATCAAGGCGGACAAGGAAAAATCTACAGAAAAAATCGATGGCGCGATTGCGACCATCATGGGACTTGACCGTGCCATCCGCTGCGGGAACGACACGGGCGAAAGCGTATACGACACCAGAGGGCTTCTGGTGTTTTGAGGAAGGAGCGTGATGAGAAATGAGTATATTTTCGGGACTGTTCAAATCGAGGGACAAGCCTGTGAACAGGACGCCGGGCAGCAGCTACGCTTTTTACCTGGGCGGTTCTTCCTCCGGCAAGCTGGTGACCGAACGGAGCGCGATGCAGATGACCGCGGTGTACGCCTGTGTGCGTATCCTGTCGGAAGCCATCGCGGGACTTCCACTCCATATGTACCGCTACAAGGAGGACGGCGGCAAGGAGAAAGCAATCGACCATCCGTTATACCTTCTGCTCCATGACGAGCCGAATCCGGAGATGAGTTCATTCGTGTTCAGGGAAACGCTGATGACTCATCTTTTGTTATGGGGAAACGCCTACGCGCAGATCATAAGGAACGGCAAAGGGCAGGTCGTGGCTCTGTATCCGCTGATGCCGAACAAGATGACCGTCAACCGCGATGCGAACGGACAGCTTTATTACCAGTACCAGCGTTCATCCGATGAAGCGCACACCATGAAGGGCGATTCCGTGATCCTCCGACCGTCCGATGTGCTGCATATTCCGGGGCTGGGCTTTGACGGGCTTGTGGGATACTCGCCGATTGCGATGGCGAAGAACGCCATAGGGCTTGCGATAGCGACCGAGGAGTACGGCAGCAAGTTCTTCGCAAACGGCGCGGCTCCGAGCGGCGTGTTGGAACATCCCGGCACGATAAAGGACCCGTCCCGCGTAAGAGAAAGCTGGCAGCAGACCTTCGGCGGCTCGGCGAACAGCAACAAGATAGCGGTGCTGGAAGAAGGCATGAAATACACGCCTATCTCCATATCGCCGGAGCAGGCGCAGTTCCTCGAAACGCGCAAGTTCCAGATAAACGAGATAGCGAGGATTTTCCGTGTGCCTCCGCATATGGTGGGCGATCTGGAAAAGAGCAGCTTCTCCAACATCGAGCAGCAGAGCCTTGAGTTCGTGAAATACACGCTCGATCCCTGGGTGGTCAGATGGGAGCAGTCGATACAGAGGACGCTCCTTGCTCCCGATGAAAAAAAGACCTACTTCGTGAAATTCAATGTGGAAGGTCTGCTCCGTGGAGACTACGCCAGCCGCATGAACGGATACGCCACGGCAAGGCAGAACGGATGGATGAGCGCAAATGACATCCGTGAACTGGAGAACCTCGACCGCATCCCTGCGGAGGACGGCGGCGATCTCTACCTCATAAACGGCAATATGCTCCCGCTCTCACAGGCGGGCGCTTTTGCAGATACAGAAAACAACGGAAAGGAGGACGAATCCGATGAAGAACAGGAAGTTCTGGAATTGGAAAAATCAGACGGACGAAGAGCCGTCCGCAGAGCGAGTTCTTGAACTGTACGGCACGATAGCCGAGGAAAGCTGGTTTGACGATGACATCACTCCGGCAATGTTCAAGGAGGAGCTTTTCGCGGGCAGCGGTCCCATCACCATCTGGATCAACTCGCCCGGCGGGGACTGCATCGCAGCCAGTCAGATTTACACCATGCTGATGGACTACAAGGGCGATGTGACGGTCAAGGTGGACGGCATCGCGGCGTCTGCGGCATCGGTGGTCGCTATGGCGGGTACGAAGGTGCTGATGGCTCCTACCGCTCTGATGATGATCCATAACCCGGCAACGATGGCGTTCGGCGATCATGTAGACATGGAAAAGGCAATCGATATGCTCTCCGAGGTCAAGGAAAGCATCATCAACGCCTACGAGATCAAGACGGGGCTGCCGCATAAGCAGCTTGCCCGCATGATGGACGATACCACCTGGATGAACGCCAAGAAAGCCATCGAACTTGGATTTGCGGACGGCATCTTAACGGATGAAAAGCGCGAATCCGCAGCGACAGCCGAGGGCTACGAGTTCGCCGCGTCAGCGGTGGAACGCTCCCTCATCAACAAGATTTCCGGCAAGGCGAAAGTCAAGCCGGAGAAGAAACCCGAAGGACGCCCGGTCGATGAACTGAGGGCGTCTCTTTACAAAAAACTGCTTTAAGCAAGGAGGATTTTTATCATGACTATTACAGAGATGAGAAACAAGAGAGCCAAGCTGTGGAACACGATGGAGGGATTCCTCGATACCCACAGGAACGACATGGGCGTCCTTTCCGCAGAGGATGACGCCACCTACTCCAAGATGGAGCATGACCTGGACAGCCTCACCAACGAGATCAAGCGCATGGAGCGCAGGGACGCCATCGAAGCGGAACTGAGCAAGCCCGTGAACCAGCCGATCACCGAGGCTCCCGAAAGGGCTCCGTCCATCAAGCCCGACAAGGCAGGACGCGCGTCCGATGCCTACAAGGAGGACTTCGACCGCCACCTTCGTGGCAAGATTCTCGTTCATAATGTGCTGTCCGAGGGTACGGACGCTGACGGCGGCTACCTCGTGCCGGAGGATTTCGAGCGCGACATCGTGACCGCTCTTGAGCAGGAGAACGTCATCCGTTCCCTCGCCAAGATCATCACCACGCAGCACGAACGCAAGATTCCCGTTGCCACCGGGCATTCTGTTGCACAGTGGACTGCGGAGAACGCCGCGTACACCGAGAGCAATCCGACCTTCGGTCAGAAGCAGATCGACGCCTTCAAGCTGACCGACCTTTGCCGCGTGAGCGTGGAGCTTCTGCAGGACTCCGCTTTCGACATCGAGGACTACCTCATGAAGGAGTTCGCCAGAGCCTTCGGTATCGCCGAGGAGGAAGCCTTCTGCGTGGGTACCGGCACCAACCAGCCTACGGGCATCTTTACCGCAAGCGGCGGTACGGTCGGCGTAACGGCGGCAGCAAACAACGCCATCACTGCGGACGAGCTTATCAGCCTCGTGTACGCGCTCAAGGCTCCGTACCGCAGGAACGCGAAGTTCCTCATGAACGATGCGACCATCTCCGCCATCCGCAAGCTGAAGGACGGCAACGGCGTGTACCTGTGGCAGCCTTCCCTCCAGGCGGGTGAGCCTGACAAGCTGCTCGGCTACGACCTTTACACCTCTCCGTATGTTCCGACTATGGCGTCCGCGGCGTATACCGTGGCGTTCGGCGATTTCAAGAACTACTGGATCGGTGACCGTGCGGGAAGAACCGTGCAACGACTCAACGAACTGTACGCCACCAACGGTCAGATCGGCTATGTGGCTACGGAGCGCGTGGACGGCAAGGTCATCCTTGCGGAAGGCATCCAGCTCCTTCAGATGAAGGCGTGAGGATAACGGATAACGGGGCTGCTGTACGGATAAGTATGGCAGCCCGATTTTACGGAGGTGCGATATGAGCGAATATAACGCAAAAAACTATACGGAACAGGGCGGCGAGGTCACGCATATCGGCGGCAAGATCGTGTACGACAACGGTCTGATGCCGAACATGAGTACCGCAGATGTCACGAGCGATACCGTGGCAAAAGTGCGCACTTCGCTGAACGCTCTGATTACCAATTTGAAAAACGCCGGCCTTATGGTGGGCGATGCTTTCACGATGCAGTACGCGGCTGTGACGGACAGCGTTTCCGGCCACGCAGACCGCCAGTACAACACGGGCAAGATTTCGAGCGTGGCAATCGACAATGACGAGCATACCATTACCATCACCTTGTCCGACAAGGTCAAGAACTTAAAGGACTTTGACGGCGGGAACGGCTGGGGCAGGCACAAGTGGCTCGGCATCGGTCTCGGCGTGGGCATTTCCCCAATCACGGGACTGTACTACAACGGCTCCGCCATGACTTCGGAGGATGTCGCGGAAGCGACCGCCTGCGACCTGTCCGCAGGATATTTTGTCCGCTGGGTGGCGGCAGACCTGGTGCTTGCCGGGGACAACACGCAGAAGTCCGTGGACAATTTCACGCTCTGGGCGGACGGCTACGCGGAAACGAAATACACGCTGAAGATCGTGGAGCCTTCGGCATCGGCTTAAGGAAAGGAGGCGGCTGTGATGGATACCCTGCTTGAGAAAGTCAAGGCAAATCTGATACTTGAGCATTCGGCGGATGATGAGCTGCTCACGCAGTATATCACTGCCGCCGTTTCCTATGCGGAGAGCTATCAGCACATAGCGGAGGGCTACTACTCGGAGAACGCCATGCCCGCGACCACGGAGCAGGCTGTCATCATGCTGGCAAGCCACTTCTATGAGTCGAGGGACGGCTCCACGGGCGGCTTCTTCGCTGACAACACGAACGCGGCGCAGCAGGTATGGAACACGGTCAACCTCCTCCTTCGGCTCGACCGGGATTGGAAGGTGTGACTATGAGTTTCGGAAAGATGAATACCTCCATTGCCATCGTGGAGAAGCAGTTCACGCAGGACGATGAGGGTTTTAAGACGGAAACGGATGTGACCGTTGCGGAGGTACGCGCTTACCGGGAAGGCCGGCACGGCAGCGAGAAATGGGCGAACATGGCCACCTACTCGACCGCCACCGACCTTTTCCGTTTCCGCGTGATACCCGGCGTTACGGTCACCACGGAAATGAAGATACTCTGCGGTGGGCATACCTTCGAGATCACTTCCGTGGAGGATGTGAAAGGCAGAGGTATGTACCTTGAGGTGCTGGGGACGGAGGTGAAAAAGAGTGGCTAAAGCGACATTCAAAATGCCGGACGAATTCCTTATGAAGGTATCGAAACTGGCGGACAGGACGGACGAGATTCTGCCGAAGGTGCTGGAGGCGGGCGCAGAGGTCGTGGAGGGCAAGGTGCGCTCCAACCTTTCGTCCATCATCGGCAAAGGCACGAAGGAGCCGTCACGCTCCACGGGTCAGCTTTTGTCCGCTCTCGGAACCTCGCCTGCCCTGCAGGACAAGAACGGCGATTTCAATGTGAAGGTCGGCTTTGCCGAGCCGAGGTCTGACGGCGAGAGCAATGCCAAGATAGCGACCATCCTCGAATACGGCAAAAGCGGACAGCCTGCAAAGCCGTTTTTGAAGCCCGCGAAGTCCGCATCGAAAAACGCCTGCATCGAAGCGATGAAGGCAAAACTGGAATCGGAGGTGAACGGCATATGAGCCTGTTATCTGAAATCAGGACCGCAGTCACAGACTGTGGTCTTTCCGTGGAGACGGGCGTGTTTTCCGATGAGCCGCCGGATGAATATGTCGTGGTGACTCCGCTTGTGGACACCTACGAGCTTCATGCGGATGATGCTCCCGGATACGAGACGCAGGAGGCGCGGCTCTCCCTGTTCTCCAAAGAAAACTATATGCAGCGGAAGAAGCAGCTTTGCAGTGCGCTCCTTGCCGCTGATTTTACTGTCACGGACAGGCGGTACATCGGACACGAGGACGATACCGGCTTCCACCACTACGCCATTGACGTGGCGAAACTTTATGAAACGGAGGATTGAATATTATGGCAACAATCGGTCTTGATAAACTTTTTTATTCCAAGATCACGGAGGACGCCAACGGAAATGAGACCTATGGCACTCCCGTGTCGCTTGCGAAAGCGATGACTGCGGAACTGTCCGTGGAGCTTGCGGAGGCTACGCTCTACGCTGACGATGGCGCTGCGGAGATCGTGAAGGAGTTCCAGAAAGGAACGCTCTCCCTCGGCGTGGACAATATCGGTCTTGCGGTGGCGGCAGACCTTACGGGCGCGACCATCGACAACAACAACGTCCTTATTTCCGCATCCGAGGACGGCGGCGATCCCGTGGCTATCGGTTTCCGCGCGAAGAAAGCGAACGGCAAGTACCGCTACTTCTGGCTCTACCGCGTGAAGTTCGGCATCCCTTCCACCAACCTTACCACCAAGGGCGAGAGCATCGAGTTCTCCACGCCTACCATCGAGGGTACGGTTATGCGCAGGAACAAGCTGGACGGGCTTGGCAACCATCCGTGGAAGGCGGAGGTGTCCGAGGATGATTCGGGCGTACCCGCAACCACCATCAGCAACTGGTATTCGAGCGTCTACGAGCCTGTGTATCCCACACCGACTCTGACGGCTCTTTCCATCGGTTCGCTGTCGCTCTCGCCGACCTTTAATTCCGCTGTGACGGAATACACGGCAAACACGAGCAACGCAACGAACACGGTATCAGCGACCGCGTCCACGGGAGCGGCTGCCACCATCAAGGCAAACGGCACGACCATCGACAGCGGCGATTCCGTCACATGGAACACCGGCACGAACACCGTGGTCATCGTGGTAGTCGAGGATTCCGTATCCAAGACCTATACGGTCACTGTAACGAAGGGGGCGTAAATCATGGACGAAAGAACTGCAATCGTAAAAATCGGCGGTCAGGAATACGAGATGCTCCTCACCACCAAGGCAACGAAGGAGATCGCCGGACGCTACGGCGGCTTGGAGAACCTGGGCGATAAGCTGATGAAGTCGGAGAATTTCGAGATGGCTCTCGATGAAATTGTGTGGCTCATCACGCTCCTGTGCAACCAGACCATCCTCGTCCACAACCTCAAGCATCCGGACGAGAAAAAGCCGGAACTGACCACGGAGGAGGTCGAGCTTCTCACCTCGCCGATGGAACTGACGGATTACAAGGACGCCATCATGGAGGCGATGTACAGAGGCACAAAGCGGAACGTGGAAAGTGAGCCTGATCCAAAAAACGCGCAAGTCGGGTAAGTGACGGGGAGTTATTTACCCGGCTTTTATATTACGGCATCGGTCAGCTTCATCTGTCGCAGGATGAGTTCTGGCTGATGCCGTTCGGTCTGTTTATGGACTTGTGGGAGTGCCATAAGCAGTACAACGGCATCTCGAAGCCGAAACAGAATCTCACGATTGACGATGTTATCCCATACGGAATCTGACGGGAAGGAGGTAAAGACGCATGGCTGACAATTTCGGTCTGAAGATCGGCGTGGAGGGCGAGAAGGAATTCAAGAAAGCCCTGTCCGACATTAACCAGTCGTTCAAGGTACTCGGTTCGGAAATGAAGCTGGTATCCTCGCAGTTCGACAAAAACGACAAATCCGTGCAGGCTCTCTCTTCCCGCAATCAGGTGCTGAACAAGGAGATAGACGCACAGAAACAGAAAATAGAAACGCTGAAGGCGGCTCTCGACAACGCCGCATCCTCATTCGGTGAGAACGACAAACGCACACAGAACTGGCAGATTCAGCTTAACAATGCGGAAGCCGCTCTGAACGACATGGAGCGCGAACTGGAGGACAACAACAAGGCTCTCCAGGACGCAGAGAACGGTTTTGACGAGGCGGGCGATGAAGCGGGCGAGTTTGCCAAGGAAGTGGACGATGCCGGGGACCAGTCGGAGGACGCGGGCAGCAAGTTCAAGAAGCTCGGTGACATCGCCAAGACCGTGGGCAAGGCTATGGCCGCCGCTGTTGCCGCCATCGGCGCGGCTGCGGTCGCTGCCGGGAAAGCCCTGTGGAACATGGCGAACGATGTGGCTGAAGCCGGGGACGAGATCGACAAGATGTCGCAGAAGATCGGCATCAGCGCGGAATCCTACCAGGAGTGGGACTATGTGTTCCAGAGATGCGGTACGGACGTCAACAACCTCCAGGCGGGCATGAAAACGCTCTCCGGCGTTATCACGGACGCGGGCAACGGCTCGTCCTCCGCTGCGGAAAAGCTGGCGGCGGTCGGTCTTTCCATTGATGATCTGAACGGCAAGAGCCAGGACGAGCAGCTTTCCATCGTCATTGCAGCCCTGCAAGACATGGAATCCGGCGCGGCTCGTACATCCGCAGCTACAGACCTTCTCGGCAAATCCGCAACGGATATGGCGGCGGTACTCAACATGACCGCCGAGGAGACGGAAGCCTTAAAGCAGGAAGCGCAGGATTACGGCATGGTCATGAGCAATGAAGCCGTGGCAGCCTCCGCTGCTTTCGAGGACAGTCTTACGAAACTGCAGGGTACGCTCGGCGGCCTTAAGAACCGCATGATCGGCGAACTGCTCCCCGGCATCACGCAGATCATGGACGGGCTATCCGACCTTGTTGCCGGGAACGAGCAGGCGGGCGAAGAAATCAAAAACGGCGTCACGAGTGTAATCGAAACGGTATCCTCCATGATACCGCAGGCGGTTTCCCTTATTTCCACCATCGCGGCGGCTGTGCTTGAAAGCGCACCGTCCATCATATCCGCTCTTGCGGAGGGCATCATCGGGGCGATACCTACGCTCGTGCCTGTCGTTTTGCAGGTCATTACGGAACTGATAGGCGCTCTTGTGACGCTCCTTCCGCAGATCGTGGACGCGGGTATGCAGATCATCGTGTCGCTCATCCAGGGCATTGCACAGGCTGTGCCGACACTCATTCCGCAGATGGTGCTTGTGGTGACGCAGATCGTGCAGACGCTCATTGAAAATCTGCCGATGGTGCTGGACGCCGCTCTTCAGCTTATCACGGGGCTGGCGCAAGGGCTTCTTGACGCGATACCCGTCCTCGTGGCGGCTCTACCCGACATCATAACGGCGATTGTGGAGTTCATCATCGGTGCTATCCCTCAGATCATCGATGCCGGGATACAGCTTCTGACTTCGCTCATCACGGCTCTGCCGGAGATCATTTCGGCAATCGTGGCGGCGATTCCGCAGATCATTGACGGCATCCTGAACGCAGTCCTCGGAGCGATACCGCAGCTTATAGACGCGGGCGTCCGTCTGCTTGTGGCTCTGATAGAGAACCTGCCGACCATCATCACCACGATTGTAAACGCCATTCCGCAGATCATTACATCTATCGTGAATGCGCTCATCGGGAACATCGACAAGATCATCATGGCGGGCGTTCAGCTTTTCGTGGCTCTCATCAAGAACCTGCCGCAGATCATCGTGGCAATCGTGAAAGCCGTACCGCAGATCATATCCTCCATCGTGAAGGGATTTGCAAGCGGCGTGTCGCAGATGGCGCAGGTCGGCTTGAACCTTATCAAGGGTATCTGGAACGGTATCGGTGACGCCGCGTCCTGGCTGTGGAGCAAGGTCAGCGGCTTCTGCTCGAACCTGCTCAGTAAGATCAAGGGCTTCTTCGAAATATCCTCGCCGTCCAAGGAGATGGCATGGGTCGGCGATATGCTTACCCAGGGTCTTGCCGGAGGTATCGATGATTCGGCGAAGGTAGCGATTGACGCCGCGCAGGATTTGAACAAGGGCATCATGGATGTGATGGACGGGCTGGCGGACGATATGAAGACCGCCGTTCCGAGCAATTTCAACCTTGACGCCGATGCGACCGTCCGCTCCGCTGTGAACGGCGCAACAGGTACGAACGGCGGCAGTTCCTATGGCGCGCTCGTTTCGGTCGGTCAGATGATCGTCCGCAGCGAGGACGATATCCGCAGGATTTCACAGGAACTGTACGATCTGATACAGACAGGCTCCCGCGCACAGGGACGCTTTTCAACGGCTTAAGGAGGTGGGCTGAATGGGCTTTATATACAACGACACATCATCTGCGGATATGGGTCTGAAAGCAAGGCTCACCTCCTGGCAGGTGTGCGGGAATCTACGCAACTATACCGCGTCCATTCCGGGCAAGAGCGGCATCGCGGACTTCGGCGCGGATTTCGACTACAGGGAGATCAATGTGTCATGTAGCATCCCTCCGAAGAGAACCTTTGCGGCTCTCGTGTCGGTGCTGGACGATATCGCGCTGTGGCTCGATCCCGCAGACGGACTGAAACAGCTTATTTTTGACGATGTGCCGGACAGGTACTTCATGGCAAGGCTCTCCGAGAAGGTGGACTGCGAAAGGCTGCTCATCCGCTCGGCGGGTAGCTTCGATTTGAAGTTCCTCTGTCCCGATCCGTTTGCCTACGCCGTGGAGGATGAGGAATTTTCCATTACCACCACGGGAAATCATACGGTCAGACGCGCGAAAGGAAACATCGAGTCCCATCCCGTTTACCGCATCAAGGGCGTTATCACATCCGGCGTGAGCAACTACATCACCATCACCACGAACGGCTCACAGCTTAAGGTTGTGAACGCTACGCTTGCGTCCACGGAAACGCTGGTGGTCGATACGGACATGATGACCGCCTGGGTGGAGGATGGGGGCGGCAATGTGCTGCGGAACGGTCTGCCGTATCTTTCGCAGCTAAATTTCCCGGCTCTTGAGGTCGGCAACAATACAATCGCTGTGGCGGCGAACAACGCCACGTTTACAAGGCTTGATATCCGGGCAAAGAGCAGATGGAGGTGACGGCGGATGTCCTTAAAAACGATACTGAACAAGGAAACGGACTTCACGGGCGAGTTCCGTGCGGAGCTTGCGAAGGACGGCCTGTGGCGGTTCAACGATGAAGCTCCCGACGCCGACACCTGCCTTGCCGATTCCTCCGGCAAAGGACGGAAGGCGTATATCAACAACTGGAGCGGAACGACCGCGTCTTTGACGGACGGCATTTTCGGCACATATTTCCGCATGAACATCAACAATCCTTCCTCGGAAAAGACCTATCTGCGCGTGACGAATGACGGTACGATTTTTTCAAATATCGGGGAGCGCATCATCGTGGGCGGCTGGATGCGTCCGACCACCTATTCCGTGGGAAACACATACACGCCGCTCCTCTCCACGAGGGCAGGCACGGGCAATCCGATATTCTACCTGTCGCTCATCCGGGGAAAGCCGAGGATCATGCTCTACAATTCCTCCGGCTCTCTGATACTGGACACATCGGTCACGCCGTCCTTTTCTTTGGAGAACGCCAAGTGGTACTTCATCGCGGCGGTGATCGAGCCAACAAACAGAAAAGCGTGGTATGTGGTCGGCGATAAGGCGGCAGGCACGGTGTGGAAATCCTCCGCGCTGACCATATCGGGAGAACTGAACCGCTCCTGCACGGCTGACCTTGTCTGGGGGATGCTGAACAATTCCTACTGGTACGCGGGCGGCTTTGACGAGTGGTTCCTGGACTGCGACTCGCAGCTTACCGCAGACGATCTCATGGACTATTTCCGCTCCGCTGTCATGGCGAACGCCGGAGATACCACAGGAGCGGTTGACGGCATCACCGAGCCTGGGGCGGTCACGCTCCGTACATCGGGCGGAGCCTATCCGACCGAGGGCATTCTTACAACGGCGGCTGCGGAATGCAGTCTCTCCGGGACGGGGCGTGTGTCCGTGACGAGCGAATATATCTCCGGCACGACCGCCGTATCCTTGGTTGAGACTTCCACAAGCGATGATCTCATCACATGGAGCGATTGGGTGGCCGTTCCCGCTGACGGAAAGCTGGCGTCTCCCAACAAGGAATACATCCGTTTCCGTGTGACGCTTACGACCACGGATACATCGAAAACGCCGAAACTGATAGACATCCGGCTTTATGATATTCCGAAATCGCCGTATGAGAAGATCGGCTATTCTCGTCCCGTTGTCCTCGACAGCAACGGCGCGTGGGAGGCTGTGCTTGAGAACGCCTACGACATCATCGTCACGGGCGAGATCAACGGCGAGGACACGCTTTCCTTCAAGATTCCGTATCGCGACAGCAAGCGCGTCCATATCGACAGCGAGAAAAAGATACAGATCGTTGACGATATCTACAAGGTTCGCACGGTCACGGACAGCAAGGACACCGAGGGCAATTCCGTCACGGAGGTGTACGCCGAGGCGGAGTTTTACGACCTTACTTTCTCCGTCCGAAAAGAGGAACGCACCTTTGAAGCGGAGTACCCGGAAACGGCGATGGCTTACGCACTTGCGGGGACGGAGTGGTCTGTCGGTACGGTCAATGTGCGTACCAAGAGGACGTGGACGAGCAGCGAGAAAAACGCGCTCTCCATCCTCCGAAATGTGGCAGACCTGCACGGCGGCGATCTTGTTTTCGACTGCCCGAACAGGCTGGTGCATCTGCTGACGGTCAACGGCAAGGACAGCGGCGCGCTCTTTGCCTACAGAAAGAACATGAAGTCCATCCAGAGGGTGGTCGATACCCGTAGCCTTGTGACCAGGCTCTATGCCGTGGGTGCGGACGGGCTGACCTTCGCCGACATCAACGGCGGTAAGCCCTATGTGGAGGACTTTTCATATACAAACGAGATACGCATCTCCACGCTGGACTGCTCGTCTTTTACGAATCCGTATCAGATGAAGGAGTACACGGAGATGCGGCTGGCGCAGTACGCTAAGCCCACCATTTCCTATGTGCTGAACGCTATGGATTTGTCCGTCCTCACGGGCTACGAGCATGAGGCGTGGGAACTTGGGGACTATGTGCGCGTGGAGGATAAGGAGCTGGGCATCTCGGTCACGACTCGCATCGTGCGCCGGGAATACAACCTGCAGGAACCGTGGAACACGGTGCTGGAGCTTTCCACCACGCTGAAGAACCTCGGCAGTTCCGCAAGCCAATGGGACAACGCCGCGGACACCTTGGAAGGCACGAGCATGGTGTCCAATGACGATATCCGTGAAATGGTGCCGTTCAACCTTCTGCGAAACTCCCGCGCTGACGACGGGCTTGCCTACTGGACGAGTTCCGGCTTTGTGGCTGACGGCGAGAACGGCGCGTCCGGCACGGCGTCCTTCATGGCGGAGGGCGTGTCGGGTATGACAAAAAGCCTCTCGCAGACCGTGTATCCCGCCAACCGCGACAGTTATACGATCTCGGCGCAGATCGGCTCGGAGGATTTGGAAAAGCTCTCGGATTCCTCGCAGGTCGGCATCGAGGTCATCATCGAATACGAGGACGGCACGACAGAGAGCCGTTTCATTGACTTGTACTGACGGAGGTGGGCTATGGTATTTTTCTCAAAAACACAGGCGAAGGTCGCGCCGGAGAATTACGGCGAGAGGGTCAAGTCCATCACCGTCCGCATCTGCATCACGAACTGCACGGGGAAACTGTATGTAACGGACATACTCCTCCAGGCGGGAGCGGTCGCTACGGGATGGGTAGGACATCCCTGCGAGATAAAGTGGACGCTCGATGGGTAATATCCGTTTTATCCGACTTGCGGAGGTCGTGAACAAGAAACAGGACAAGCGGGTCGTGAGCGTCACGGTGGTTCCTACCGTCACCGACTGCTCCGGCAGGATTTGGTTCACCGACCTTCAACTGCAGGAAGGCTCCGCTCTGACGGGATACGCTCCGCACACGGAGATCTGTCTGAAAGAATCGGAGAACGCTCCCGTGTGGTTCAACGGCATCGTCCGCTCGAAAGAAACGGTGATCCTTCTGAACCTCGGCGGCACATCGGCGGGGCTTGACATTCACTTCCATCCGAAACAGGACATGGAGGGCGGCTCGGTCACGCTTGCCCAGGGCGTGGGCGGTCAGAAAGCGACCTTCCCGAACGCCATGTATGCCGGGGACGATGTGGCTCTCTTGGCATCTACACGGCAATGCACGAGGAACGACGTGAAGGAAACGAAGGACGGATTTTATCAGTACAGCGCGGCGTGGGATTCCAAGCACATCGTGTCCCTTCCGCAGGGGAAATCCGCGCAACTTTTATATTCGATGCAGGAAATGGACGATGGAGGTGGACTGCTCTGATGGACACATTAAAGGGAAAGAAGATCATGGTGTGGACTTTCATGGGCAACACCAGGATGTATAACGCGCTGCGCGACTACGGTGACCGCATCAGCCAGATCGGTCTTTTCTCCTTCAAGGTCAGGGCTACCGGGGAGATTTACGAGAGCGGCGTGTCGATCAGCAGTATGCTCACCTACATCAACCGCTATCCGCACATCAACTGGCTCCTTACCGTGGCGAATGACGGAACGAACAGCATCTTCCGCGCCTTGCGTGACAACACCAACGGAGCGCAGGATATGTTCCTTTCGGAGATCGTCCGCATCATGCAGAAATACCCGTGGTGTGACGGCATCGACATCGACCTTGAGAAAGGAGACGGATATTCCACGCACGAGGAATCCACGGCGATGTTCCGCAATATCTACAACACGGTCAAAGCCTACGATTCCTCCAAGATGATGAACATCTGCCTGCCGGGTATGACTTCGGTCAACGGCTCGGTCGGCGGCGAGAACTGGTGCGTGTACGCAGACCTTAACAGATACTGCGATACCGCGTCCATCATGAGCTACGGCATGGCATGGGCAGGCTCCGCGCCGGGACCGGTTTCCCCGCGTTCCTGGCTTGAGGGCATCTACGATTATGCGTCCCAGGTCATGGATACCGAGAAGGTGTTCCTCGGAATGCCCGCCTACGGCTGGAACTGGCAGATATACGACAAGCCGGAGAACATCGGCAAGTATTATCGCGGCACCTCGCAGACCTACTACGCCGCGCAGAACTGGCTCAAGGGCGTGTATAACTTCACGGATGACGAGCCGCCGCAGCCGTTCATCCCGTTCGTGGGATATTGGGACGATAACAACAAAGTGCCGTGGGCGCTCCCTCATGTGTACGACTACATGGAAGGACGGGACGCCGACAGCTATTCCTATCCGCAGATGAGCGGGACATATAACGGCAGGCACTATCTGACGGCATATAGCAAGCAGCAAAAAAACGAGTTTGAAAACATCATCATCGACCATGACGGCGGCAATTACGCCAGCGCGTCCGGCATCGTGTCCATCGAGAACGGCATCGCCACGCTCGGAGACGAAGGCTCGGTCACATACCGTTTCACCGTCAGCACGGCGGGAACTTACGATGTGGCAGTGCGGCTCTGTTATCCCTTCTGGGACAAAAACGGCATCTATGTGTCGCTGGACGGAGCGACCACGCATTATACGGAGAGCCGCCTATGGTGGCCGTACTGGAGAAGCACCTTCTGGACTACACTTGCAAGCGGCGTGAGCCTTTCGGCGGGAACGCACACGATAAGGATTTCTGTCGATGTGAAGGGCGTTCAGTTTTACGGTTTCCGCGTCTGCGGTTCTTTTTCGGAAGAGCCGTCTGCGGGAGAAGCGACCTATTCCTTCTCGCCGAGGCAGTTCAAGGATGTGGAGGGCAATATGGTCGGTCCCGACAGAGGGTTCCGTCTTACGCTTGAAATGCTCCGCAGGAAGCCCGACTCGGCTCTCGTGTGGTACGAGGACTTCCGGGATTACGGCGTACTCGAAACGAACTACTGGAAAATCCTGTCCGGCTCCTTCGAGGTGTGGCGTTCGGAGGAATATTCCACGGAGCGCGTTTACTCCCAGCTTGACGGCAAGGGTCAGCTTGCGTGGCAGTATGACGGATTCTCGGACATCCACCTCCGGGCAAGGCTGGCGTTCCCCGCGAACGGCAGCGGACGGGCGGGCGTGTTCTGCGGTAACCTTTTCTGCTGTCTTAATTACGACAGTCAGGCGGTTGAACTGTATAACGGCTCAACGCTCCTCGGCAGCTACTCTCAGGAGATACTGCGGACGCCGAACGCCGACCTTCGTGACGATCCGAATATGTACACCGTTGAGATGCGTATCCGCGGGAACAGGGTGCGAGTCTATTCCGGATCTTCCTATACGCTGCGGTTCACGGCAACGGTCAGCGGTTTCTCCGGCGGCTACGCGGGGTACCGCTCCGACAACCGCACGGTCTGTGAACTGATGCGTCTGGGGGACGCCTGGACATACGAGCCGTATGAGCGGTTCGATGTGGTCATGCCGGATGGGACGCAGAAATCATACGGCCGTATCAGCAGGAGCAACTGCACATGGGACAGCGAGTTCCAGGTGTTCACGCTGACGGCTGACGTGGAGGAATCATCCACGAGGAGCGAGGACATTTCGATGGACTACGACTTCTTCCATTCGGACGATATGCTCTCGCTTTCCTGCGGCAACGACTACCAGGCAACGGTCATACCCGTTGACATCAACATCTGGATATCGCGGCTGTTCCTCGGCGATGCGGACGGATTTTCCATTCTCTATTACCAGGACGTGGACTCCCTCGTCTATTGGGCGAACGAGGCGGCTTATCGGTGGAAGCTCCGGGGGATGTGTATGTGGTCCCTTGGGCAGGAGGATTTGCGGCTGTGGGAGTGGCTGCCGAAACAGGTATGACAATATAACACAATACGACACACTATCTTTCGGAAAACGGCGATTGCTTACGGGCAGTCGCTTTTTTCATACCAAAAACGCAAAGGAGGACAAATCTTATGAAAGAGTTCTGGAACACGATTCAGGTGATCATCGCGGCAATCGGAGGATGGCTCGGCTACTTCCTCGGCGGCTGTGACGGTCTGCTCATCGCTCTCGTGGCTTTTGTGGCGATCGACTACATCACGGGCGTCATGTGCGCCGTTGCCGACAAAAAACTCTCAAGCGAGGTGGGCTTCAAGGGAATCTGCCGCAAGGTGCTTATCTTCCTGCTCGTGGGGATCGCCAACATCCTCGATGTGCAGGTCATCGGCACGGGCAGTGTCCTGCGCACGGCGGTCATTTTCTTTTACATCTCCAACGAGGGCGTGAGCCTTACGGAGAACGCCGCGCACCTGGGTCTGCCCATCCCCGAAAAGCTGAAGGCGGTACTGGAGCAGCTCCACGATCGCGAAACCGATGGAAAGGACGGTGACAAATAATGGCATACACGAACAGCCCTATGGTGGCTTATACCAAACTCAGCCCGAATAATTCCGGGCAGCGGACGCATTCCATCGACCGCATCACTCCCCACTGTGTCGTGGGTCAGTGTACGGCGGAAGGGCTTGGGGACTGGTTCTATAAGTCCAGTACCCAGGCGTCATCCAACTACGGCATCGACCGTGACGGCCGCGTCGGGATGTATGTGGAGGAGAAGAACCGCTCCTGGTGTTCTTCCTCAAGCGCGAACGACCAGCGGGCGATCACCATCGAGTGCGCCAGCGACACCACGGAGCCTTATGCGTTCCGTGACATCGTTTATCAGACGCTTATCAAGCTGTGCGTGGATATCTGCAAGCGCAACGGCAAGAACAAGCTGTTATGGTTCGGCGATAAGAACAAGACGCTTAACTATGAGCCGAAGTCCGGCGAGATGATCCTGACCGTCCATCGGTGGTTCGCAAACAAAAGCTGTCCCGGCAACTGGATGTACGCCAGGATGGGCGATCTTGCCGAGAAGGTCACGGCGGCTCTCGGTAGTGGTACCGGGGGTTCCGATGGTTCCACAACTACACAGGGAACACAGACTTCTGCCTTTTCCGGGCTTTCCGAGGCGGATGTTGTAAAGAGTGTGGGGACATTGTTTACCACCGATCAGAAGAAAACGGGCATCCTCGCATCGGTTTCGATGGCGCAGTTCATCCTCGAATCCGGCTACGGCAAATCCGAACTGGCGCAGAACGCCAATAACGTGTTCGGCATGAAATGCTCCCTCTCCGGCAACACATGGAGCGGTTCGACCTGGGACGGAAAGAGCAAGTACACCAAGCAGACGAAGGAGCAGCACACGGACGGCAGCTACGAGACGATCACGGCGGACTTCCGAAAGTATCCGTGCGTGGAAGATTCCATCGCCGACCATTCCGCTTATCTGCTCGGCGCAAAGAACGGTAGCAAGCTCCGCTACGAGGGACTGAAGGGCTGCACGGACTACAAGAAAGCCGTGCAGATCATCAAGGACGGCGGCTACGCCACGAGCCTTACCTATGTGGAGAACCTCTGCTCCATCATTGAGCGGTGGAACCTCACGCAGTACGATGTGAAGGAATCCGAAACGCCAATCGCATGGTACCGCGTCCGTAAGACCTGGGCGGATGCCAAGTCGCAGAAAGGCGCGTTCAAGATTCTGGAGAACGCCAAGAAGTGCGCGGACGCCAATCCGGGATATAGTGTGTTCGATGTGGACGGTGTAAACATCTACACACCGAAAACAACTGCTCCGGCGGCATCAGCGGATGTTCCGTTCCTTGTTAAGGTCAGCATCTCCGACCTTAACATCCGCAAAGGACCGGGGACGGATTACGACAGGACACAGTTCATTCCCGTTGGCATTTACACCATCGTGGAGGTCAAGTCCGGCAAAGGCTCGACCGCAGGCTGGGGACGGCTGAAAAGCGGCGCGGGCTGGATTTCGCTCGACTTCTGTACCCGCGTTAATGGGTAACGCTTGACACGTCTGACACGTAAATCCTATCTCTTTTTATATTACACACTTATTCCTTATTACCGTTTTTCGGTTCAGGGATTTATGTTGTAATGGCATTTCTCGTGTCAGATGTGTCAAAAGCCTTATGGCGTGGGGCTTTGATTTGACAGGACGGCCTGTGGGTATCTCTTCGGAGAGCCTGCAGGCCGCTTTTTTTGTGCCGTAACGATGGGGGTTGAATTTTTCGGTAGTGAGTGAGGGAGATACAACAAGACCTATCCCTCGGAAGGAGCCGAAGGATTATGAACGATAATCAGAAAGCACAAATCATAAACCTGCGCGCCGCCGGGAACGGCTACGGTAGCATTGCCCGGACGCTTGGCATATCTCTGAACACGGTGAAGTCATTCTGCCGCAGGAACGACATAAACGCTGATACGGCTGTCGAGACTTCCGTGACGCTCACGGGCGAGATAACTTCCTGCGAGAACTGCGGACGGGAGATTCAGCAGATAGCAAAGCGGAAGAAAAAACGCTTCTGCTGCGACAAGTGCCGGAACGAGTGGTGGAACAGCCATCTCGACCGGGTGAAGCGGAAGACGGTCTATGATTTCAGATGCCCACGCTGCGGTAAGGAGTTCCACATTTACGGAGACAGGCGGAGGAAGTATTGCAGCCATGAGTGCTACATTGCTGACAGGTTCAAAGGCGGTGACGGCGATGAGTAAGGAAGAATTCAGAAACGAAAAGCTCTATCAGACCACCATGCACCTTGCCAGGAAGATGCTCGAAGAGGGCATCATTTCGGAGGAGGAGTATCGTCAGATCGATACAATTTTCCTTGAGAAATACAAGCCTGTTTTCGGCGCTTTATTATCGGATATATCGTTGACTTCCGGGGCGTAAAGAGTGATGTATAGTGTCGGAAAGGAGTGATTTCATGGCTAAAATCACAAGGGTCGATCAGGCGGTGCCGACCATAAAAACGAAGAAAAAAGTCGCTGCCTATGCCCGCATCTCGATGGAATCGGAACGCATGAACCATTCCCTCTCCGCACAGATCAGCTACTACAGTTCCCTGATACAGAAAAATCCCGACTGGCAGTACGCGGGCGTGTTCGCTGACGATGGGATCAGCGGCACGGGGATAGCCAAGCGCGATGAGTTCAAGCGCATGATCGAAGCCGCCGACAACGGCGAGATCGACATCATCCTCACAAAGTCGATCCAGCGGTTCGCAAGGAACACGGTGGACTTGCTGGAAACGGTGCGGCACTTGAAGGACATCGGCGTGGAGGTACGGTTTGAGAAGGAACACATCAATTCCATGAGCGGTGACGGCGAGTTGATGCTGACCATCCTCGCGTCCTTCGCACAGGAAGAGAGCCGCAGCCTTTCGGAGAACTGCAAATGGGGTATCAGAAAGCGGTTCGAGAAAGGGATACCGAACGGACACTTCCGGGTGTACGGCTACCGCTGGGAGGGCGATGAACTGGTTATCGTGCCGGAGGAAGCGGCGGTCGTGAGACGGATTTTCCAGAACTTCCTGGACGGCAAGTCGAGACTGGAAACGGAGCGGGAGTTCGCCGCCGAGGGCATTACCACGAGGGACGGGTGCCGCTGGGTGGATTCCAACATCAAGGTGGTTCTCACGAACGTTACCTACACGGGCAACCTTCTCCTGCAGAAGGAATTCATATCCGATCCCATTTCAAAACAGCGCAAAAAGAACCGGGGTCAGCTTCCGCAGTATTTTGTGGAGGATACGCATCCCGCGATCATCGACAAAGCGACCTTCGACTATGTGCAGGAAGAAATCGCACGGCGCAAGGAACTGGGGCCGAGGGCGAACAAGAGCCTGAACCTCACCTGCTTTTCGGGAATGCTGAAGTGTCCGCATTGCGGTATAAGCTACGCTCACAACAAGCGGACGGACAGAGGGTTCATGGAGTATTGGGCTTGCGGTTCGAGGAAGAAAAAAGGTGGCAGGTGTCCTGTCGGCGGCAGCATCAACCACGAGAATCTGAAAAAGGCGTGTGCCGAGGTTCTCGGACTGGATGAATTCGATGAGGATGCGTTCCTCGACAAGGTGGACTTCATCAACGTGCCGGAGCGGTATGTGCTTGAGTTCCATCTGAAGGACGGCATGGTCATCACGAAGGACTGCCCGAACACGGGACATCAGGATTGCTGGACGGCTGAGTACAGAGCGAAAACCTCCGAGAAACGCAGGAAGAAACCGAACTGCAAGGGTTCTTCCGTCATGACGGGGAAAATCAAGTGCGCCGGGTGCGGCTGCAATTTCCGCAGGGCTTCACAGCCGTCAGCCACCTCGGAAAGCGGTAAGGCGTTCTACTGGCGGTGCGCAGAGCGGAACGGCTGCGGCACGGTCGGCTTGCGGGAGGATGCGCTGAAGCCCTTTATAGCGGAGACGCTCGACATTCCCGAATTTGACGATGCCGAGTTTGAAAAGCGGATAGACCACATCGATGTGCTTTCCGCATCGGAGATGGTTTTCCATTTCAAGGACGGCGGTACGGTTAGACGCACATGGGAGCAGCCGAAACGGGTCGGCAGACCGTGGACGGATGAGCAGAGAGCCAAGTTCAAGGAATCCATCAAGGGAGCGTATACGCCTGAAAGACGGCGGCAGATGAGCGAACACATGAAGCAATTACGGAAGGAGCGTGGGAAAGCATGGCGCAAAGAAAAGTAACGGCGATACCGGCTACCATCAGCAGATACACGGCCGCGCCGATCAACAGCACGAAGAAACGCCGCGTTGCCGGATATGCCCGCGTTTCGACCGACCACGAAGACCAGACCACGAGCTACGAGGCGCAGGTCGATTACTACACCAACTACATTAAGAGCCGGGACGATTGGGAGTTCGTTGCCATATACACGGACGAAGGAATCTCCGCAACGACCACCAAAAAGCGTGAGGGCTTCAAGACGATGATCGCCGATGCCCTTGCCGGGAAAATCGATCTCATCATCACCAAGAGCGTGAGCCGTTTCGCAAGGAACACGGTGGACAGCCTTACCACGGTGCGAAAGCTGAAGGACGAGGGCATCGAGATTTATTTCGAGAAAGAAAACATATGGACGCTGGATTCCAAGGGCGAGCTGCTCATCACCATCATGTCGAGCCTTGCGCAGGAAGAGAGCCGCTCCATTTCCGAAAACGTCACCTGGGGGCAGCGCAAGCGCATGGCGGACGGGAAGGTCAGCTTTGCCTACAGTCGCTTCCTCGGTCTGGACAAGGATAAAGAGACGGGCAAGATCGTAGTCAATCCCGAACAGGCGGAGACGGTGCGGCTCATTTTCCACCTGTTCCTTGAGGGCATGACGCCGCATTCCATCGCCGCGGAACTGACGAGCCGTGGCATCAAAACGCCTGCGGGCAAAGACGTGTGGAACCAACAGACGGTGCGCCGGATGCTCTCGAACGAGAAGTACAAGGGCGATGCCCTTTTGCAGAAGGAGTTCACGGTAAACTTCCTGGAGAAGAAAATGAAAAAGAACGAGGGCGAGGTTCCTCAGTATTATGTGGAGGGCAACCACGAGGCGATCATCAGCCCTGCGGTGTTCGACATGGTGCAGGCGGAGCTTGCCAAGCGCACGAAGGGCGGTTCACGGTACAGCGGCGTGAGCATCTTCTCCAACAAGATAAAATGCGCCGACTGCGGCGGCTGGTACGGCTCGAAGGTCTGGCATTCTACGGACAGGTACCGCAGGGTCATCTACCGCTGCAACCGAAAGTACAACGGTGATAAGTGCCAGACTCCCCACGTCACGGAGGACGAGGTCAAGGCGGCATTCGTATCGGCGTACAACCAACTGGTCACGGAAAAGAAGGAAATCATCGCCAATGCGGAGATCATCCGCAGGACGCTGTGCGTAACCGATGCCTTGCAGGAAGAGAAAAGCAAGCTGGAGGAAGAGATGGCTGTACTTGTGGAAATGACGCAGAACATCGTGGCGGAGAACGCCCGCGTTGCGCAGGACCAGGACGAATACCAAAAACGCTATGACGGACTGGTCAGGCGGTACGATGAAGCCAAGGCTCGGTACGATGAAGTGATTGCAGCCATCTCCGCAAAGGAGGCGCAGAGCGAACGGCTGGCGAACTTCATCAAGACGCTGAAAGCGCAGGACGGCACTATCACCGACTTTGATGGCAGCCTTTGGGGCGGCATGGTCGAGTTCGTCACGGTGGGCAGGGACAAGGAGATCACGGTCACCTTCCGGGACGGCACGGAGATACTGGCATAACAGAATAAGGACGCTTAAGGCACTCGGCTGCGGTCGGGTGTCTTTTTTTCGTTACGGGGTAGAAAAGTTCACAAATCTGTGGTATAATAAATAACACTGTGAGTGCAATAAACCAACAAAAATGTCGTTAGAAACAACAGAGGGATTAAAATATGGTCAAGAACAATTTTGAAGTCGATGTCAAAGTAAAGTGCATCGAAGCTGATATGACACAGGCGAAACTCGGAGAAGAAGTCGGCACAACGGGTCAGTATGTGAATCGGCTCATCAAGAAAGGCGATTCCATCGTGAATAAGACCTTTGTGCAGATGCTCGAAGTTCTCGGCTACGATATTCAGCTTACCTATGTAAAACGCGAGGAGGAATGACGCAATGGTGAATTTGAGCAGACTTGAAGAAATAAAGGACTTGCGGACGGTGTGGCCGCATGAAGCCCTGGACTTTACTCCGTGGCTCTCGCAGGACGATAACATCTCCCTCCTCGCCGATGCGATAGGTCTTGATATAACCGTGGATGAAACGGAATCATCCGTGGGTGATTTTAATGTCGATATCTTTGCGTCCGAGACAGGAACTGACAGAAAAATCATCATCGAGAACCAACTGGAGGATACCAACCACGACCACCTCGGCAAGCTGATAACTTATGCGTCCGGCAAATCGGCGGATGTGATCGTTTGGGTGGTGAAACACGCTCGTGAGGAACACAAGGCCGCTATCGAATGGCTGAACAACCACACCGATGAAAAAATCGGATTCTTCCTCTGTGAGATTAAACTGTACCGTATCGGCACTTCCGAGCCTGCCGTGAAGTTCGAGGTCATTGAAAAGCCGAACGACTGGACAAAGGAGGTAAAGAAAAATGAGTCCGCGAACGAGACTCAGCAGCAGAGATATGACTATTGGGTGGCGTTCCAGGATTACGCTTTCCAGAACGCACAATTTGCAAAGAACTTCAATCGCCGTAAGCCGTCTATGGATCATTGGATGAACTTCAGCGTAGGTTCTTCTGCCTGCCACATCGCCGTGTCGCAGATTCAGAAAAGGAACGAGCTGGTCGTTGAAATCTATATTAGCGAGGACAAAGAATTGTTCCACACTCTTTTCGATAAGAAGGATGCGATTGAAGCCGATGCCGGTCTGACCTTTGACTGGCGGGAACTGCCGGAGCGCAAGGCAAGCCGCATTGTTATCGAGAAGGGCGTGATCTTCAGCGATAAGAACCAATGGAACGTACAGTTTGACTGGATAATCGATGTCATGCTCAAGATGAAGAAGGCGTTCAAGAAATACTTATAATTTATCCTGTTAGAGGGAGAAGATGCAGAATGGGTGAGAAAGTATATAAGCCAATTGTAAAAGACGGAGATCACCTCATTCGTTCCAAGGACAATCCAGACCGCGTGAGAGGATTGACGCGGGACGAGAATAATCAGAATCCGGACATCATCGAGTGGGAAGAATACGATGTAGATGATTTACGGAGTGATGATTACGCTCCATATCCTTATGAAGAACAGCGCGTTCAATTAACACCGGAGCAGGAGGAATTCGCTCAGCAAGTCGGAGAAGCCCTGGGCGCGGCCATTGTAGCCGGAGGTATTTTGCTGTTCCGAGAGGTTATATCTCCTTGGTGGAAGAATACTGCATGGCCTTGGGTCAAGGAGAAGGGTCGAGGTATAAAAAATGCTGTCAGTGGAAAGAAGGAGCAAAAAACCACTACAACAGCAAAAACAACGATTAAAAAGCAGAGCGAACCAGATAGACGGCTTGCTGATGTTTCTTCTCAGATTGATAAGGCATTTGAACAGTTTTACTTCGAGATGGATGAAGAGGAAGCCAAAGCCCACATGATGAGACTGGTCTATCATATGCTCGGCGTGGTAAATGAAATCCGAATTATTAGTAACGCTCGAATCAGGAAGGACTGCGAATCGGAAGAACTGTGTATTGAAAGGCAAAAGGAAGCTGAGAAATTTCTTTCGGAGAAAGTGACTGCCGGACTGGATCAGTTGCTTTCAAATGAAAACTTACGACTGGATTTGAACACGTCAAGGGAATTATTCTCATTGACTGGCGGCGGAGTTCGTCTCAATGGTGAATATGTTCCTGTGCAGGCTATAAAAATTGATGAGGCATTGAAAGCAATCCCAATGCCAGAGTCATAAAAGGATGTATGTATGAAGCAATTGAAAGAAAAAGAATATGAGGAATTCCAGCAGTACCTCTATAACAAGGCGCATGGGTACATTTGGACGCCGGACACGCTGGAACTTATATGCAGCGGTAACAACAACGATTCGGAGCGTATCGGTAGACAGATGCTTGAGATGATGGGAAAGCTGCGCAACGAGCATATTTCCCACATGACGAGCGACAAGAACAAAAAATATGTGATCCGCAGCCTTCGTAAGGGTGAAACCGAATTGCTGAAGGACTTCTTATATGAAGCAATCTTCATACCGAAGGGCGCAGAGCCGCCGGAGTGGGATATCATTGAGAAGCCGGAACTTCGTGTGTACACGGATGACTTTGGTACCCGCAAAGGCGATAACTGCCTGGTGGCTGACTTTGGCGGCAAGGTGGTCGGAGCGGTCTGGACAAGGATCATGGACGATTATGGTCATGTGGATGACGAGACACCATCCTTTGCCATTTCGCTTTACAAAGAATATCGCGGTCAGGGCATCGGCTCACAGCTTATGGTGAAGATGCTCGAACTGCTGAAATGGCAGGGCTACGAACGTGCGTCCCTGGCGGTGCAGAAAGCAAACTACGCTGTGAAGATGTACAAGAATGTTGGATTCGAGACGGTCGATGAAAACGCCGATGAATATATCATGGTGTGCGAGTTATAAGAGGGAATAATAAATGTTTGATGTAATAGTTATAGGAGCGGGACCTGCTGGCAGCGGCCATCAACGTTCTCTCGCCCCGGGAAAAGCAGATCATCACGCTGCGGTTCGGCCTGGGGGGCGGAAAAGAGCAGACCCAGAAAGAGGTGGCGGACCAGCTGGGCATCTCGCAGAGCTACATCTCCCGGCTGGAAAAGCGCATCATCTCCCGGCTGAAGAAGGAGATCCTGCGGCTGAGCTGACGCTTGACAATCGAACCGGGGTATACTATACTAAAATAAAATATGGCAAACTGCGAGGAAGGGAAGCAGTATCCGGTGGGCAGCGGCCAAGAGAGAGAACGGTTGGTGTGAGTTCTCCCAAAGCCGCCGGAGAAGTCGTCCCGGAGCACCGGAGCCGAAGCATCAGTAAGCCCCGGCGGAGGCCCACCGTTGACAGGGCAGGCGCAAATGCGCCGCAGAGTGCGGGTTTTCCCGAATCCAGGTGGTACCACGGACATTTGTTCGCCCTGAGCCG
>OLNX01000990.1_pt1 | contig 25962 bp, 35 predicted proteins | sample 1672611 | NCBI WGS metagenome assembly OLNX01 (sample SAMEA3136705, study PRJEB25190) | human gut metagenome | reverse complement strand
GTTTTATACACTGTTCGCTGTCAGTATTCGGTCTTGGGCGGGGTACGCACCGCCCCTCTGCGATGGTTGTTCCCGACACAAATGTCGGGAACATGGTGCCGTTTGCCGGAATCGAACCGGCGGCCTGCTGCTTACGAGGCAGCTGCTCTGACCAATATGAGCTAAAACGGCATGAAAAAAGCGCCCCTGCCCGGATGGGCAAAGACGCTCGCGGTATTTGGTTGTTGTCAGCACCAGTCGATTTCAGAGATGTCACCAGCGATCTCGGAAAGAGAATGGCCGTCGAAAATGGGGGTGTGCATGACGTCCTCCATGCTGTGAACGAGTTTTTCATCTCCATCGTACCACAGAAGATAAGAGAAATTTTCGTCTCGGGTGTCATAAGGGTCTACATGACCTTCTTTTCCGTGATACTGAAAGACGAGCATTGCCCAGCCTTTAGAAAGCTCCTTCTGTAAAGAATCCGCCGTCATAAAATATCACTGTTCTCCTTTCGCTCAGCATCTGTCAACTCACGGGATGGACGACCACACAAATGGCCCTCTGCATCAAAAATATAGTCATGGGCGTGCTCGCCATGTTTTCCGAGGGCTTCTTCGACCTTATGGCCGTGGCCGTTGTTGCTGATTTGCTTGGTCTGACGACCATCCGGGCCGTAATAATTGCGGTCGATGCCGCCCTTTGCATTGGTCTTTTGCGTGATGCCGTTGCGGGGGCCGGTAATGTTGCTCTTGCTGACTTTAATGATAGTTTGCCCAGCGGTGTTTGTCAACGTGTTGTGTCGGACAGCCCACGCTGCCTTACTGCTGGCGCTCCGCCCAAACCCATGCACGCTTGTCCGGGCACTGTCCACTCTGCCACCCGTGGCCTGTGCAAACTCTGCAAGGCTCTGGCGGGCTGCTTTCAGGCGCACGGCGCTGTCGGTGGTGTCAGACCCGGCGGCACTCTCGGCCAGATACCGCTTCTTCCATTTGCGCATGTTCCGCTCCCGGGCACGCTGCATCTGGTTGACCTCGTACTGGGTGTACAGTTTGCCGTTGTACTCGATGTTCCGGGCGTTCAGCTCCTGCAGGCTCTCCTCCGTCCAGGTGGGCGGGTCGCCCAGCTCAGGGAATACGGCAAAAAAGGTGTGGCGGCAGTTCCAGCCGCAAAGCCCAGCGCCGGTTCCGTAGCCGGTGGCCTGCTCAAAGTCCGGGTAATGCTTGCCCAGGTAGTCCACAGCCCCGCCCCGATGGAAGCGCCGACCCTGCCACTCGGCGTGACTGGGGCGGGCACCACCGTGGGCGCTGGTCTCAACGAACTCCACGTTCATTTCGTCCATGCGGGCTTCCTGCAGCTTGCCTGCGGTCTGGTTGACACCGGTCAGCACCGCCCGGCGGGCCGCAACTTCCAGCGAATCTGTGTGGCCGCTGGGGTAAGTGATCTCCGGCATCTCGTCTGCAAGGCTGTCCACAGCCTGCTTGACGGCGGTTTTGTAGTCAAAGGCACCTGTGGCCACCTTGCCCCAGGCGACATCCAGCGTGCGCTCAAAGGCCCCGGAGACGGTGTTGGCCGTTGTGGCCGTGAGGTTCCGCCATGTGCCGCAGGTCTGCCGGGCACCGGCGTTGAGCAGGTTGTTCAGGGCCGCGCTCTCTTCAAAGGGTGTGGGCTCGAGGTTGTAGTGGTAATAGATGGCATCTTCCCGCTCCATGGCTTCGGTGGCAGCCTCTTTGAGCAGCCTGCGGATGGTGGCTTCGCTCTTGCCGCTGTACTTTGCCAGCAGCTTGACCACGTTCTCCCGCACCGCCTCGGTCTGCTGGTAGCGCCACAACTGCCAGTCGGCCGTTTCGGTGAGGGTACCCATTTTGCCGATGCGCCGGGCGACATCCTGTAAGATCTCATCCTCGACCTGCTGCGCCAGCTGCACAAAGGCATCCGGCATGGCATCGAGGTAGCTCGGCGGCAGCATCAGGCACCTCCGAAGGTGAGCTGCTCATCGGTCTGGCTGTCAGCCTTGGCCTCTGCCGCCCACTGGTGGGCCTCGTCCTCGCTCAGACCATACCGGGCGGACAGATACCGGCAGCGGGGCACAAGCCCTGCCAGAGCGTCCTCCCGCAGCTGTGCGGTGCGCTCCTGCTCGCTGACAATGTAGCTGTCGTCCCAGTTGACCGAGATGCTGGTGTCCGGGTCCACATCTGCACCCAGCAGGTTCTTTGCCGCCCACAGGATGGCCCGCAGAATGCCGATCAGTGCCGTCTCAATGGGGATCTGGTTTTTGTTGGCGTTCTGCACAAGGTCCTGTCGGCTGCCGGTGTACTCGGTGGCGGTGGCCACCTTGCCCAGCTCAAAACTGTAGCGGTGGCAGCCAAGCCCGCACTTGAAGCTCATCATGTCCAGAGCGTCCTGCACGGCCCGGTGGTTGTCCTCGGTGCGCAGGTCGGGGTTGTACTCCCGCCATGCGGCCGGCTGGTCGATGCTGCCTTCCGGTGCGGGCAGCTCGTAGAAGATCTGGCGGTGAACGGCATCCGGCGGCACAGCGTGCTCCACACCGTCCTTGTCCACCCACTTTTTGCACATGGAGCGGTCATAGAAAATTTTCTTGCCGCCCAGGCGGAGGTCCTGCCGGTAGTTGTCAAAGGCGTAATCCGCCATCTGGGCTGCGTCCAGCGCCTCGGAAAAGACGCTCATACCCAGCCCCATGCCGCCGTCGATGTTTTTGGCGACAGCCGGGCTGAACAGGCTGAACCATGCCGGCGCGCCGGTGACCGTGATGTGCTCCACCATGCCCGGCGGGGTCTTGGCCTTGGCAAATTTCGGCGTGCCGGAAACATCGTCCATCACCTCGAACCATTCATTCGTGATGGTCCGTTCGCCGCCCTTGCAGGTGTGGGTCTGCAGATAGACGGCGGGCTTACCGCCCATCACGCACTCGGACACAAAGGCGGCCTCGGTCACCACGCCCCGCTCCACGCTGATGGGCAGGATGCAGCAGGCGGGGTCATAGTCCAGCTGAATGCGCCCCTGCGGCGAGGGCAGGGCGTTCCCGGCGGCATCCACCGTCAGGCCTTCCACACTCAGCACAAAAGCACCGGTGCCGGACCAGTAGGCCTGCTCCACCAGCTTGTTGGCATTCTCCCAGAAATGCAGCTGCCGCAAAAGGCCGCCGGTCTGCTGCTCATCACTGCCCAGCAGGTAGGCGGCACTCTTTGCGTCGCCGATCTGGAAGGTGGTCTTGTCGTTGAGCAGCAGGTTTGCCCAGTCCTCGCAGACATGTTTCGGCATCCGCAGGGAAGCCAGACGCCGGGAAATGACGCTGCCGTCCGGGGCGTCCTCCTTCTGGTCGTGGATGTCGGGAACATCGCCCTTCCACCATTGCCGCCAGACTTCAATGTTGCCGTAATAATCCGCATCCAACTGCAGATGTTTGGTTTTGTTCAGATATTCGATAAAGGCCGAAACGTTCATCTCGCAGTCAGTCTCCTGTAATCACGCTCAATGGTGTACTCAAAGGCGTCGAGGGTGTCAATGTCGGTGGTGCCGTCGTCCAGACGCTCGTCCACGCCGGGGCGCTTCTGGCTCCACAGGGCGCTTGCAAGGGCGTCCCGCAGGGTGGCGGCCTCCGGCATATACCAAAAGCGCCCGCCGCCCATGAGAATGGACGTCAGGCGGATGCGGTCGATAATCTGAATTTTTGCGGAGTTATTCACCCGGTCGGCCAGCCAGTACAGTTTAGAGGCCCGCAGCCGGGTGCGGATGTGGTTGATCAGCGTCTGCTCGGCGCTGTCACAGAACATGTAATGGATCTCGCCGTACCGTGCGAACACGGCCAGGCAGAAGGTGAGCAATTGGTTGGCCAGGTAGTCGGCATCCTGGTTGCGGGGGTCCACCCGCTGGGATGCCAGCCCCACGACGCCGGAATAGTACGGCAAAATGCCCGTTGCCACAAAGGCGTGCTGTGAACCGTTGCCGCCGAAGTCCACCCCGATGTGCACCCGCCACGGCTTGCAGGGCTTGTCTGCGGGCCAGAGGAAGCGCTTGTCGTCGGCGGCGATGCTGTCCGCAAACGGGCGGTAGATGATGCCGCCCGCTGCAGCCCACTGGCCGAGGATGAAGCGGTTATAGTACACCGTGCCGGTGTACTCCTTTTTCAGCTGCGCCACGAACTCCGGCGGCAGGGTGGGGTTGTCGTCGATGGTGTAGGCCTGACAGTAAATGTCGGCGTCACTGTCCAGAAACTTCTTGAACCAGTGCTGCGGGTTTTCCGGGTTGCAGGTGCCGTCAAAATGGGAGTGCGGGCAGGACAGACGGCTCTTGAGCATCTGAAAGACGCCCTCGTCCCAGGTGGTGATCTCGTCGCCGTAGGCGTACTCAAAGGCCGCGCCCTGGATGCGGGCAATGTGCTTTTTGTTGTCGGCACCGAGGACATACACCTTGCGGCCGAACAGCTGCACGATGTTGCCGGACGCCGAGGTGCGCACGATGCCCACCAGATCCGGCCCCCAGAGCGCCCGCATGGGCTCCAGCACGTTGCGTTCCAGCGTGCCCAGGGTGTTGCCCAGCATGACCAGCAGGCCCTCGTCCCGGGCCGCGCAGATGCGCTTCGGGATGGTGACGGCGCAGTCCAGGTAGGTCTTGCCGGAGCGGGTGGCCCCGGTCTTGATGTTCCAGCGGTGGCTGCAGTTGCGCAGGAACTCCTGCTGGAACTCAGTCAATGGCACTGTCCACACCTCCCAGCAGCTCCCGGGCACGTTCCAGCGTGTCGGCGGCGGTATCATCGGGCGGGTTGTCCTCGCCCAGCATCTTCAGCAACACCCCGGCGGCGCGGGCATCGCCGCGCTTGGCGGCTTCGGCCATGCCCATGACCACGCTCATCTGGTTGTCCACGTCCTCAGGCTCCACCTCGTCCCGCAGCAGGGCGTTCACCCGGCGGCGGTCGGTCTCCGGCAGGCTGAGGTAATAGTCGGCGGCTTCCTTCATGCTGCGTTTGCGGCGGCGTGCCTTGCCGGACGCAATGCCGCCCTGCTGGGCGATCTCTCTCTGTTCGCTCTCCGTTCGCTTGTTGAACGGGATAAGATTCTTCTCGTTGGACACGTCACCACCTCTCATGGTTCAGGTAAAACAAAAGCCGCCCCGGAGGACGGCCAGAAATATGCAAAGGATGCCCGGCTGGTACATTCAGGCTGTTGGTAGTTGATGGGTGATCCTCTGTGTCAGCCGGGCAGCACAAAGCCCGCAGGAATGAAGGGAGTAAACCTTTCCTGCGGGCTCTTGCGATGATACTATTTTATCATGAAATCAAAGACATGTCACTGACGTCGTACTGACGTTTTACTGACATCTGTCACAGTTCCAAAGCATCCACACCTTTACGGTGATGACGGTAAACCTGCCGTACACAGATGCTCATCTTCTGTGCAATCTGCTCCCAGTCCTGAAAGCGGAGATACTTCAGCCGCAGGACCTCGTAATCCTTCGGGTCGTCCACATCCTCCAGTCGGGCCATAAGTTCGGCGTGGAGATCATCACACAGCATGATCTGTGCATTCAAGGCTTTCTCGGCTCGTTCAATACGTTCTACAGTTCGTGCCAGACTCTGCCCATCACCGCTGCCGCCCGGCATTCCGGTCAGTTGCTGCGTGGTACAACCGGTGTCACGTTCTGCTTCATCTAAATCATCTCGCAGGTGCTTGGCCTTTACCATAGCGTCCCCGTACCGACTGAGCCAGCGTCTTTTCTCTTCGTAGGTCAAACTCGTTTTCTCCTTTCTATGGAGGGTATGGAGGGTAGGAACCTATTTCCGAAAACTCCCTAGTAGGGAAACAAAAAAATAGAATATATAGGAAAGTCCCCGGAAAGGCTCCTTTGCTTCCATTCCCTCCATACTCAGTTCTTCAGGCGGGTCTGTTCGTACAGCGGCGGGCCCTGGGTGCTGCGGGCGGGCAGCTCTGCACCGCGGTTCAGCGCCATGCAGCGCAGGCCCTCCTCAGACAGGGCCATGCCCACATACTCGTTGTAGTACATGCCCTTGCGCACCTCGTAGTGCTTTTTGACCTCGATGCCGAATTGCTTGTTGGCCATGCGCCACTTCTCGTTGTTGTCGCTGCACCAGTTGAGATAGGTGCGGAACAGCACGCTGGCCTGCACGGTCTGGCCCTCGGCGGGCTCGGTGCAGTCGGCCAGAAAGGCGGCAATGCGGTCCTGATCCTGCTTGTAGGCGTCCACAGCCTTATCCACAGCAGCACAGGCGGGCAGACCGTGCTTTTTGCCGCCCTTGCTGAGGGCAAGCCACTTCTGCAGGCCGTCCAGCGCCCAGTTGAGGATGCCGGAGAGCTCCGCTTCCAGCTTCTGGGGCAGCAGCATGTCCTGTTTGTCCGGCGGGATGCACTGGGTGAACGGGATGAGACGGATGCGCCGCCAGATGCCCACGTCGGTGCCATGGATGCGGGGCAGATGGTTGGTTGCCATGACCAGTTTGAACTCGGGCCGGAACTCAAATTCCTTGCCGTACTGGAAACGGGCCGTGATGGTGTTGCCGCCGGTCATCTGCTTGACCAGACCTTCGTCCAGCATGGCACCCTGATCTCCCTCCTCGATGGTGACAAGGCGGGCCCCTTTCAGGCGGGCCACGTCGCTGCGGGCGGCACCGGAGGAGCGGCTGCGGGCGCTGGTGATGGTCTCGGCCTGGGCGTTCATGCCGTAATCGCCGAACAGCTTGGCCAGCGCCTCCAGGAATGTGGATTTGCCGTTGGAGCCGTCGCCGTAGAGAAAGAACATGCACTGCTCCCGGGTGGAGCCGGACAGGCAGTAGCCGGTCATCACCTGCAGGTATTCGGCCAGAGCCCTGTCCCCGCCGGTGACGGAATCCAGAAACGCCCGCCATGTGGGCGCTGCGGCGTCCGGGTCATAGATGACCTGCGCCAGACGGGTGATATACTTTTCCCGGTCATGGGGCAGCAGCTTGCGGCGGGCCAGATCCAGGATGCCGTTTTGCACGTTCAGCAGGCCCCGGTTCCGGTCGAACTGCTCCGGCAGCATGGGGATGCCGGGCAGGTGCTGGGCCTCCTTGAGAAAGGCCTCCTTGCCCCGGCTGGAACGGCTCTTCTGGACGTGTCTGCGCTGGGCAGCGGCGTTGTCGGTATCACGGATGCCAAAGCAGGCCTTGTCCATCTGATCCAGCATCTCGTCTGCAAAGCGCTTGACGGTGGCCAGGTCGTCCCGCTGCCAGCGGGTGCCGTCCCACACCAGCCAGCACTTGTCGGTGGGGTTGTAGCGCAGGCGGTCGGCGTACCGGTCACGGAAGCGGCGGGCGTTGCCGGTGTCGTCCATGGAGTAGCTCTTGACGCCGGGGGCCGGCGCGCTGGCCGGGGCCTGCTCCCTGCCGACACCGGTGTATTTGGCATTGAGGGCCCGCAGGGCTTCGTCCTGATCCGCAAAGGCCGGGCCGCCGTCTGCTGTCTGCGGGGGCGGGGTGTACACCTCCTGACAGTCGGCCACGGCACGGTCCAGGGTAGCGTCGCCGTAGGTCTTGGCACCCCGGCGCTGGTCCCACTTGGGGCGCATGAGGCCGGAGGCACGGAACACCCGGTCCATGCGGGCCTTGTCAGCGGCGAACCAGAAGGCCAGCAGGTTGCAGAAGCTCAGATCCGCCTCGCTGTGGCTGGCGTAGTAGGCCTGCCAGCTGCCGGCATACAGGGCCGCAAAGCGCTCCCCGTCTTTGGCGCTGCAGGCAGTGTGCAGGATCTCCTCGTCGGAGCGGTCCACGGCCTGCCACACCACAGCCGGGGCGGGCGTGCCGGCGGGTTCGGGCTTGGCCAGATACTGCGCATGGACGGCGGCGCAGGCCTCGGTGCGCTCGGCAATGGCCTTTGCTTCCAGCACGTTGCCGGTCACGGTGAAATACCGGCCGCCGTCGTACATTTCCAGCCCGATGCTGCTCTTGCGGCAGGGGCCGGCGGGTTTTGTGCCGGTGAACAGGATATGCACGCCGGTGCCGCTGGGGCTGGCCTCGGTGTAGCTGTCCATCCGGGCAATGATCTGCACCGCCATATCGGAGAGGGCCCCGGTGGCCGGATCCCGGCAGTGGTCAATGTCGATGCCGCACAGCCCATCTCCCAAAAGCACCCCGACACCGCGCAGGCCATAGCGGGTGACCGCGGCCTGTGCCGCTGCCAGCGTGCCCCAGGTGGAGGGCTCGTTGGGCATGGCGTTCTTGCCGGTGGCGGGGTTGATGGGAGTTTTGGCAGCATCGAAACAGACCCAGCGGCGCGCCTCTTTCAAGGGTTGCGGGAACTGTTCGAGCATGAGCACCTCCGGTTAAAAGGGCATGTCGCCGTCATCGTCGGCGGGGGTAAAGCCGTCCGCGTCGGCTGCCGGAGCGGATGCGCCCAGCACCTCGTGGATGTCGCCCATGCCCAGATATTTGTCTACATAGGTGCGGGTGTACTGGGGGTTCTGTTTGTCGGTCTGCACATTGATGGCGCAGCGGCGGCCCGTGAACTGCGGCAGGATCTGCTCCAGTTCGCTCAGGCGTTCGAGGGGCAGCTGGATGGTCTGCAAAAAGCCCTTGAAATAAGGCAGGCCGTTCTTGTGCAGGCCGTAGCTGGTAAAGGCGTAGCGGCCCTTGTACTCGCCCTCGGTCACAACAAAAGACACGCTCAGGGCCAGACCGCCGCCCGTGCGGGCCACGATCTTGGTCTCCTTGATCATGGCGTTGTAACGGCCCACCGGCACGCTGCCGGAGCCGGTGCTGGCACTGGCCGAGGCAAATTCGTCATCCAGTGCGGCAAGGGTGCTTGCATAGTTCAGTTCGCTCATAGTAGTTACTCCTTTTCTGTGATGTTCATCTTTTTATAAAGGCTCCGGCGCTGCTTGTACTGCGTCAGGAGCTGGGGCGTCTTTTCGTCCACGATGTCCAGCACCAGCGCCTCGGTCTTGCCGAGGGCCGGGCGCTGGATGCGGCCAATGCTCTGCTGCACGATCACCTTGTTGCGGGTGGGCGTTGCCAGCACCAGCCGGTCCAGCCGGGGGATGTCCAGTCCTTCCTTGGCCAGCTGGTAGGTGGCAAACAGGATGCGCGCCTGCCCGTTCTTCATGCGGGCAAGGGCCTGCTGGCGGTCAGCCTTTTTGGTGCTGCCGCAGACGAACTCTGCCGCAAGGCCCAGGTCCAGCGCGTACCGGTGCAGCCGTTCCAGCACGGCCAGCGAGGCGGCCAGCACCAGCCAGCTGGTGCCCTCGGTGACGGCACGGTCCAGCACCGTTTCCACCGTGTGCATCCGGGCCTCGTCTGCTGCCATGTGATGCATCAGGCGCACATAGTCGATGGGGCTCTCGTTGGCCCGGGGCGTGTACACGAAGGCGGTGGGCACGGTCTCCACCTGGGGCGTGATGGTGATCTGTTCCAGCTGGCCGGGGTCGATGACCGCCACCCTTGGGCCCAGCACCTGAAAGATGGTCTCACTCAGGCCGTCACTGCGCTGGTCGCTGGCAGTCAGGCCGAACCGCCACCGGGCGGGCAGGCACCGCAGCACCGCGGCAAACATGCTGGCGGATTCCGGGTTGTTGACCACATGGTGGCACTCGTCCACGATCACCACGCCCACGGTGTGGGACAGCTCGTCCAGCTCCATGCGGTACAAACTCTGCACGGTGGCAATGGTGAGTTTGGTGCCCAGGCGCTTGCTCTTGCCGGAGATCACGGCCACTTCCCGGTCGTCCAGACCAAGGCGCAGCTGGGCACGCTCCTTGGCCTGCTGGGCCAGATCCAGCGTGTGGGTGATCCAGAGGGCTGGCCGCCCCAGCCGGGCGATGAGCGCCATGCCGATCTCGGTCTTGCCGGCCCCGCAGGGGGCCACCAGCACGCCCTGACACCATTTGCAGGCAAGGGCGGCGTCCACGGCCTGCTTCTGGTAGTCCCGCAGGGTAAAGCCGGCCTTTTCAAAGGCGCAGGGCTCGCCCCGCAGGGTCCTGTCTTTGGACACGGTGCCTGCCGGGCGCTGCCGCCAGACTTCCTCGGCCATGCCCCGGGGCAGCGTGAGGGCGTTGCCCTTGATCTCGTACAGCATGATGGTCCTGGGAATGTTCCAGGCCGGGCGGCCCAGCCGCAGGGCGTTCTCATAGCGGGGGTTCGGCACGGTCAGCTCCCGGATCAGCTGGTGCAGCAGCGGGGTGGGCACATCGGAGAGGTGCAGCTCTCCATCTAGGGTGTAGATCACGGGTGCACCACCTCCAGCACGTTCAGCAGGTCTGTGGGCAGGCCCTCCAGCTTCACACTGCCGCGTTCGCCGCTCTCGATGGCGTCCCGGATGTAGTACCACGGGAAGAAGCAGTCCACGGCAGGGACGTCCCGCCGCACGGCCACCACGGCAACGCCGCCGGCGTCCTCCTTGCGGGAGAGGTTCTCCACCTCGTTGGGGCGGAAGGCCGAAAAGGGCAGGTTCCCTTTGGCAATGTGCTTGCACTCAATGCCCCAGCTGCGGCCGTCGATGGTGGCCTCGATGTCATAGGGCTGGCCGCCCCAGTCGGCGGGCCAGAGCCTTGCCCATGCCTGCGGGATGCCGCCCAGCACCGCCAGCAGATCGTCCTGCCAGCTTTTGCCCCGGGCGTTGCGGGCCTGCTGCAGCTGGTCCTTTTTCTGCCGGACACGGGCGTCACTGGGCTTCATAGGCGGCCTCCTTGTCCTTCTCGGCGGCACGGCGGGCCAGCTCGGCCTTTTTGGCGCAGGCGGCACACAGGCACTTGCCGTAGGTCTTTCGGGTGAACTCTGCCAGCTGGGCAAGGGTCATTTTGCCGGTGGCGGACACCAGATGCCCGCAGGCTTCGCAGCGCACCGGCTCTTTGCCCTTGTTGGCCCAGTCGGCCAGCTGCTTGCCCAGCTCCGGCGTGATGACCGCGTTCAGGCCGTCCAGAAAGGTCACGTCCTTGCTGGCGGTGGCAATGTGGTCACGGCCGATGTTCAGCATCAGGTCGAACTCATACTCCACATCGTCCCGCTGCACGGGGGCCATGCCCACCTTCACCGGCACCTGCTTGCCGCGGTCGTTCTCGGTGAGCACATAATCCTGCTTGACCCGCAGGGTGCAGATGGTGTGGCAGTTGACCGACAGCAGGTAGTTGATGAAATCGTTCTGGATGCGGCCGGCCTCGTCCCAGGCGGTATAGCTGTTCTTGTTGGGCTGGGCGGCAATGCCGGCCTTGATCTCCAGCACACCGCCGGAGCTGTTCCAGGCATGGGACAGGCTGTCCACGATGACCACGCCCTCCGGCCCGACGGTGCGTACGGCGGCGTCCACAGCCTCCCTGTAGTGGGCCGGGGAGTACGGCGGAGTGAGCTCGATGTAATAAAAGGCCCCGATGCCCAGATCCGAACGGTTGGCGTACAGCTGGCCGCGCTTGTGCTCAGTATCAATGAGGCAGATCTTCTTGAAATCCCCGCCGGTCATGCCGGAGGCCAGCAGCAGGGCGCCCAGCGTTTTGCCGCCGCCGGACACGCCGGCCAGCGCAATGCGGAGCTTGGATTTTTCTCGGGTGGCGACAGTTACTTCTACCATGTCAATTCTCCTTTTCCGTGTGCCAGACGCGGCAGGCGGTTGCCGCCGTGCGGGCAATCTCGGGCACGTTGGTGATATCGTTCCAGATCCAGAACCATGCCTCGGTGTCCTCGTCTGTCCAGCGGGCTAAAATCACGCCGGGGTCAAAGGCACCCAGGTTTGCTCCGCCGTCCACCACGGCAAAGGCGTCCAGATCAAAGGCGGCAGTCTCAAAATTGCCCAGCTGCACCAGAAACTCGGTCTCGGTGCGCAGGGGCAGGGGCTTCATGCCCAGATTGTAGGTCAGGGCGGTGCAGTCCGCAATAGCAAGGTCCCGCTCTGCGGGTTCCAGGGGCTTTGGGTCAAAGCCCTTCACCACCCAGGCGGCATACCCGATGCGGGGCAGGTCGGCCAGCCAGGTGACGATCTGGCCGGTGACCTCGCCGGGGCACTTTTCCTTGGGGATCAGCAGGGCCCAGCCGGCACCGGACAGGAAAAAGCAGTCCCGGAGCTCCCGCTCGGTGCGGATGATCTTGATGCCGCCGCCCTTGTAGCTCTTTTTCATGAGCCGGATCAATGCTTTGTAATCGAATTTCATTCAAACAACGCCTCCCGTTCCGCGTCCTCTTCACTGCCGGCGGCAGTGGGGTTGATGGTGTTTTCTTCTTCCAGCGAGGACATGATCTCCCCGCAGACGGCATACAAAGGGGTGCCCATCTGGGCCAGCGAAGCGTCGGCAGCCACGGCATTGCCAAACCATTTCAGGTACATGGCCCGCACGCTGTCCGCAATAAACTGCGCCTGCTGGGCACAGGCCTGTGCCGGGGCAAGCAGCCCTTCGGCGTCCTCCTGATACTGCCGCAGCCGGGCCTGGGCTTCGGCGGCCTGCTGCCGGGCTTCCTGCACGGCGTTGCGGGACAGAGCCTCCGCCTGCCGCTTCACTTCGTCCTTGTCCACAACTCCGGTGATGGGCTGATGCTTCAGGGCGTCCTCGGCTTTGTGGGCGCGGGCCTCGGCCTTGCTCTGCATCTTCCATGCTTCTTCTTCCCGGGCTTCGGCAGAGTCGGCGCGCTCTTTCAGCTGGGCGTTCTGCTCTTTCAGGCCGCTGATGTCGGCAAGAGCGGATTCGTAGCGGCTTTCTGCTTCTTCCCGCTTTTCCGCGTCCTTATGGGTCTGAGCTTCGGCGCTTTTCACCAGCTCCTTGAAATAGGCATTTTCCTTGCGGGCGTTCTGAGCGGACTTCTCGGCAGCATCGGCCCGCTCTTTCTCGGCTTTGATCTGGGCCAGCAGGTCCTGATACTCCTTGTTCGTGGAAACCTCACCGTTCTTGACCTTCTCCACCAGCTCTGCCGGAGCGCTGGGCTTTGCCACGGCATACAGCAGGGTCGGCGGCAGGGCTTCCAGAATGGCCCGCTGGCGGGGGCTGCTGCCGTCCATCAGGGCGGAGACCTGCAGCAGGTTGTAGGCGGTTGACTTTGTGATGCCGATAGAGCAGCACCATGCCCGAAAAGAATCATCGCCACGGTTGCCGTGCTTGGAGTTGTCCAATTGTTGGACAACTCCGCACAGCGCATCATGGGCGGCGGCAATGGCATTGCCCATGTGGACAAGGCCGCGCTCGGCCAGCTTTTTGCCGTGCTGGTACTCCTTTTCTGCAAAGTGCAGGTCATCCACGGTCTGTTCGTCCAGCCCGGAGTAATCAAACGCCGGGCGCATCTCATCCGGGATCATGGTCAGGGGCTTGCTTTGCAGAGCGTCCATGCTGTCCATGCTTTCCAGCGCAGCGGCTGCGTCCAGTTTGGAGGGCATCATACCCGCACCTCCGTTTCCTTGAGCCGGTCCAGCATCTCGGCCTGCAGATCTTTGCTCATGGGCACGAAGTTGTTGTTCTTCCAGCCGTAGCAGAGGATGGTGCCGTAGATGTTCTGCCCGCGATAGATGCGGTTCAGCCCACGGCCATAGATGCCGTACACCAGCACTGCCGGCGTGCGGGGCAAAACCTTCTGCTCACAGGGGCACTGCAGACGGGCCTCGATGCCCTGCAGGGTGTCCGGCAGAGAGGTGACTTCCGGGGACTTGCCCGGCTCGATCAAAATGCCTTTCATTTGTAAAATCCTTTCTGATGTGATATCATCAGGATGATGGTGAGTAGAAAATCCATCATCCTTTGGGCTCGTCGGTGTCGTTACCACCGGCGGGCTCTTCTTTTTGGGGGCGGGAGAGCACCCTGATCCATTCGGCACGCTGGTCAGCTGATGCGTAGTGATAGCCCACTTCGTCCATGCCGTGCTCACGGGCAGGCTTTTCAAAGCCGTTTTCTCCGTGGGCCAGTTCATAGCCGGAATCGGCCAACTGCAGGATCTGGCGCGGTTCCCAGCCCTGCATGGCTGCGGTAAGTTCCAGATAGGCAAGCGCTGTGCCACAGGACATGGCGGCTTCCCGGATATAGTTGGAAGGAATGCGCGTCAGTTCATCGACGTCCAGGCAGCCTGCCGTTTTGATGCAGTAGGCTGCGTTGCTCTCAATGGATGCAGCTGCCGTGCTGAGCTTTGCGGCTGCCCCGGCCAGATGTGCCACACAGTCCCTGTCCTGCCACTTGAGGGGCAGTTCCTGCACCAGATAGGCCAGCACATGGGCCTTGCGGTCAGTGAGTTTCATGGGGCTCCTTTCTCCGGGGTGGCGTCAGGCTGTCCACCTCGCTGCGCGGGATGAGCTCCCGCTGACAAATGTACTTGACGTGCTGCCTGCCGTCCTTGAGCCAGTGGCAGACGGAAGCGGCAAAAGAATTTGCGCTGGCGTAGCCCAGCCGCCGGGCACACATGGCGGCCGTGCCGCTGGCCAACAGGTCACCGCTCTTGGCGTCCCACACGGTGTACCACGGGACGTTGTTGACGCAGTCAGCCATGGGCTTACCCCACCTTCCGCTTGCCCTTCACGGTGTTCTGGGGCTCCTTGTGGACTTTCCGGTGGGCCCGCTCATCGGCGTCCTGCACGGCAAAGCTGATGCGCATCAGGGCAAGGGCAGCCAGAATGAGCACCATGGCGGTGGTGAACTCGCCGTCGGTGATCGTGCCGCCCACCTGCGCGGTGCCCTCAATGCCCAGGGCGTACAGCAGGCCCGCGCCGAAACTCCCGGCGGCCAGCACCTGCCAGACGGTGGATTTAATCTTCATCGTCGTCCTCCTCTTTCAGCTCGCGGATCGTGTTGTAGAGCAGTCCAGACACCCAGCCCATCTGCCGCTCAAAATCGTCCGGGAAATAGCTCTTCAGAATCTGGGCGATTGCGCACACCAGAAGATGCAGCACGTCGCTGGGACCACCTTCGACCTTGATGGTCGAGTCCTCACTGTCGATGTAAAGTTTTGCCTTCATGTTCATGCTCCTTTCTCAACCTTCGGGAAGAAATACTCTCCGATCTGCTCCTGCGGGATGTGAAGCTCCCTGCAGATTGCGGTGATCTCGTAATGGCGCCACTCATTGTTCTTTTGCTCCGGCTTCGGGTTCAGGCGGGTGGACAGGGTACTTTCACCCATGCCGACCAGCTTGGCGAACTCCCGGTGCTCAAACCCTTCGTCCTCGATGAGGCGGGCCAGCTTCAGGTAAGGGCTTCTTGGCCTTCTCATGGCTTTTGTCCTCCTTCTTTTTGCGGATGTGTGCCAGCCGCTCCGGCTGGCGTTTGTCCCAGCGCTGTTCTGCCCAGCGCTTGTTGCGGCCGTTCACTGGGCGGCCTCCTTGCCGGTAAAGCCCATCGCCAGCAGCGAAAAGCCGTCCCGGTTCATCAGGTACATGGGGTACTTCTGGTGGTTCTGAGGGTGGACGTACTCGGTCTTGAAGAACAGCGGGGTGTCCCCATTTTTGGGGAAGCTCTTCACGATTTCCGCGATGTCGCGGATGACGTGGTCATGGCGTTTGCCGAAGCGCTTGGCGACGTCCCGGCTGGATGCCACCGGTTCGCCGGGCTTTTTGTTGTTGTTCATGGTTTCACCTCCTTGTTGATTATGGTGATGTCTGTCATGTGGTTTCTCCTTTCATGCCACGGGGCGGCTGTCCAGCTTCTTCAGGCTGGCCACCAGATTGATGGACGCCGCAGCGGTCTCCATCTGCTCGAATGCGTCCTCGTCCATGTCCTTGCACATGGTGTGGATGCGGATCACACGCTCCACGTCCTGCTGCGTCAGACCATACATGGCGGGGTTCAGGGAATAGCTCTTTCGTGCCATAATAAGCACTCCTTTCTGTGGGTGGCTCCCACGACCATCCCGGCGGCGTCACCGGAATGGTTTCGGCCGCTGCCATGCGGCCATCATCGGGTGGGTTGTGGGGTACTCCCTTCTGCGGTATACTGGGGCAGAAAGGAGTGTTAAAAATGCTGGACGTAAAAACGCTGAAGGTTCTGGAGTTTCTGAATGAGCATCCTGATGAAGCCTTTTCCATCTATCAGATGGGAAAGCGTGGCATGACCGTCAACTTTGAAACGATGCAATGGCTGACGGACAAAAATATGGTTTTTCGTTATGAAGATGAGGATGCGTTCCGATATGAGTATGAAGAGCCGGAGTACACCTATCAGATCAATGCTGGTGGCCGTGTTGCTCTGGAAGAACAAAAGCATTTCACAAAAACGGAAAGGCGTGCCAACATTGCTCTTAGTTTGTCGGTTTTGAGCCTGCTTGTTGCCATTGCTACAGCCTTAAAAGGTTGATGACGTTGATGAGCAGCGCAATGATGGACAGAGCGAAAGCAATACCGTATTTCAGGTCAAGGCGTGCATAGTATCGCTCGGTTTCTTCCAGCATCTTCTGGTCGAGTTCCTGCATCTTCTTGTCGAGCTGTTCCTGTTCTTCCGGTGTTCGGGGAGAGCGGTCCATCTTCTTCACCTCCTTTCGTTGAGAATGCGCCGCAATCTTGTTGACTGCACGACAAGTATAAGTCATTGAACAACATTTGTCAAGAGATGTTTTGTTGATTTTTCCAACAAAACATCTTGACGTGCTGATTTGTACCTGCTATAATGATGGCGAAGGAGGTGAACAAAATGACGATAGGCGAACGAATTAAAGAAGTTAGAAAAAATGAAAAGCTGACTCAACAAGAGTTTGCTGACCGGCTGAACCTTAAACGGAACACCGTTGGCAGCTACGAGGTTAATGTTGTTGAACCCAGCGACCGTACTATTAAAGACATCTGCGATAAGTTCGGTGTCCGGGAAGCGTGGCTGCGTACCGGCGAGGGCGAAATGTTCGTGCAGGACACCCAGTCCGAGCAGGTGGCGGCCTTTCTGGCTGACCTGACCAAGGATGACAGCGACACCTTTAAAAAGCGTTTTGTCGAAATGCTGGCAGGCCTGATCCCGGCGGACTGGGAGCTGCTGGAACGCATGGCCGAAAAATTGACGCAAAAAAAAGAGGAAAGCCCGTAAAGGCTCCCCTCGCGTGGTGGCTGGTGACTCATCCGATCAGGTGGCTTGCGTACACCCACACAAGCCGCAGCTGGCGGAAATCGGCTTTTTCCAGCAGTTTCAAAATGGCATTGATGTAATCTTGTCGTGTCATGTGGCAATCCTCCGATTCGGTTTTATGTTCAAGAATATTATACAACCGTTTGGCGTTAATTGCAACAACTTTTGACAACTGAAAACAAACGAAAAAATCGCAGAAAACTGGGTTTTTTTCAGCAGAAAAAAAGGAGAGAATCATGAAAAAGTCAACAAAAAGGCTTTTAGGCGTTGTTTTTACACTGGCGCTGATGACGATTCTCGCATGCGGTGCCTTTGCGGCAAAGCCTGCGGTCGAGCTCACCGACGTCTATTTTACGGTCGATGCTTTTGACGGCGTCAGCCCCACGGTCTGCTTCCGGAATAATTCAAACAAAACCATTAAATACGTTACGTTCACGCTGGTTCCGCTTAATGCGGTCGGTGATAGAACTTCCTGCACGATCAGCGGCCGTTCGACGGTGACGGCCCAGGTAGTAGGGCCGATTGCTCCGACAAGATTCGACCGAACGGTCGCAAACACGGTGACTTCTCCCGCGTCCATGGGGGATTTTGGGCCGTTCCAGGCACAGCAGCAGCTTGCAACGGATTATTACTTTGGCGCAGAAGAGCGCAACGGGCATAGAATCTTTTTGGACAAGGACGGTAATGCCTATTATGCTGATTCCTACACTCCGTCCTCCGTCCTGTCTGTGATCGACCATTCCAAGACGCGGGGTCAGCTGGATTCTACTACTTATCTGACAGATGACGAACTCCAGAATGCAATTTACAATGCAGCAGTGGAATGGGATTGCCTTTGGTACAACAGCACGATCGACGAGATTGCCGTGACCAAGGCGGATATCATCTATATGGACGGAAGTAAAGAGACTGTTAATCAAAAAGCCCTGTATTCGGGTCACTTCAGAAGCGACCCGACGAATCAGCCTTACTATGTGCTGACCAGCAAATACGCCCCTGTTTACGATTATCAGTATTACAAAGAGCACAACGCCGATCTGGCTGCCCTGTTCGGGGATAACCAGTGGAAGTATCTGGAGCATTTCGTAAACAGCGGCATGAAGGAAGGCCGTCAGGGCAGCAGTGCATTTAACCTTGCCGCCTACAAAGCAAACAATCCTGATCTGGTTGCCGCTTTTGGCGAAGATAACCAGAAATACTATGAGCACTATATCTCTTCCGGCAAGAGCGAAGGCCGGAAGGCATCCTGATTTTTGAATAAAAAACGCCCCACCGGCGGCAACCGGCAGGGCGTCAAAGAATGGCTTGCTCACGAGGAACAATCCAATCCAGCAGTTGTATTGTACCACCTCCGGGCAGGCTTGTCAAAGTGTATCTGTGGAGGTGCATTTTATGGGAAAACGAACCAACACGGCAGCCTGGCTGCCGAATCAGCAGCGCTGGCAGATCAACGTCCAAAAGAATGGTGTGCGCAGATCCTTTACCAGCTCAAAGCCCGGCCGCACCGGCCAGCGTGAAGCCAATGCAAAGGCGGACGCATGGCTGGATGACGGCATCAGCAATACTCGGATGCTGGTAGAAGCAGCCTATCCGCAGTGGATCGGCGAGCTGAAATTGACCACCAGCCGCTCCAACTGGGAACCGATCCAGAGCCGGTGGAACGTCTGGGTGCGTCCAGTCATTGGCCGGAGGCGTGTGGGAGACCTGACGGAACAACAGCTGCAAGCCATCATCAACAAAGGATTTGCAGGAGGACTGAGCAAAAAATACCTTTCCAACATGTGCACGGATTTGACCATGTTCTGCAAATGGCTGCGTTTGAGCAAAATGTCCACTCTGCGGCCGGAAGAACTGCATGTGCCAAAGAGTGCACGCTCCAAGGAAAAAGAAATATTGCAGCCGGAGGATCTGCGTACACTTTTTGAGGTGGGCACTACGATCCGAGACGGCAAACTGATCGAGGATCCTTATGTCAATGCGTACAGGTTTAGCGTTGTGACTGGCCTTCGTCCGGGCGAGCTGATCGGACTGAGCTGGAAGGACGTCAAGGGTGGCAGGGTAAAGATCCGGCGAGCTATAAACACCCGTGGCGAGGAAACCCACGGTAAGAACGACAACGCTGTGCGTGCCTTTGCACTCACCGATAGTGCGGCCGCTATTCTGCAGGCACAGAAAAAGCTGACAGGCGGGCAGGAGAGCGTGTTTGGCATCTCCTGTGAGGACACATATAGAAAATATTGGCGGCGCTACTGCGAGGCCAACGGACTGCACTATGTCCCGCCGTATAATCTCCGGCACACGTTCGTATCACTGGCAAAAACGCTGCCAGAGGGACAAGTCAAGCCCTTGGTTGGCCACTCCCGCCAGATGGATACGTTCGGGATATACGCGCATCTTATTCATGGCGAGGATGTGCAGACTGCCGCCGACCTGGACAACGTCCTCAGCCGAATCCTTGATCCGGAAAACCTTGAAAGATAACACATTTTGTAACACACTTCTATTTCTCGCACCGTGTTTGCGGTTTCATTCCCGGAAAAGCAGATTTCAGAATTTGACGGGAATACGTTGAATGCACATGCCGGCTTTCTTTTGAAAAAGTTCCGGACCGGGTTCGACCCCCGTCGGCGGCATAAAAAAGAACGCTCAGCTTAGGCTGGGCGTTCTTTTTTATTTTGCGCCGGACGAGGGGTCGAACAGGGCGGTGGCTCAGACCATGCCGCCGTGGAGGTCTGCGTACATTTTTGCACGGCACTCTGCCACAGCAGGGGTCATATTGACATAGTGCTTATGGGGGCACTCCAGACGCAGCTCGCTCTCCCAGGTCTCCTCGGTGAGCTGTTTTGCGATGTAGGCCTTCTTCTCGGCAATGGAGGGCAGCTCCATAGCCAGCTGACCGCCCAGGATGTGCGGCACCAGCAGCGGCTTGACCACCGTCGGGGTAAAGGTAACGGTGCGCTCAATAGCGTCAGAGTCCAGGTTGACCATCGTGATGGGCTTGCCGGCCTCGATCACCTCGCCGTCCATGGCGATCAGGTCACACTGGGCCTGTCCGTTTTCATCGTAGAGACGCCAGGGCATCTTCTTGCCGGGGATGATGGCCTTGCTGGCGGAGTCGGAGCACTTCATCTTGGGCTGATAGCTGCCGTCGGGGCGCTTGACCGCCACCAGCTTGTACACGCCGCCGAACACGGGGTCGGAAGCGGAGGTGATCAGGTTCTCGCCCACGCCGTAGGAATCAAAATGGGCATGCTCATACAGCTCCATGTTGGCGATCTTCTTTTCGTCCAGACCGTTGGACGCCACCAGCTTGATGTAGGGTTTCCCTGCTGCGTCCAGCGCCTTGCGCAGGCGCTTGGAGCCGCGGGCCAGGTCGCCGGAGTCGATGCGGGCGCTCTTGACGCGGCGGTTAGGGTCATTGGGGTACTTCTCGATCAGGTAGTCGTCCAGCTTGATCAGGTTGGGCAGACCGCTCTCCATGATGTTGTAAGTATCCAGCAGCAGGCTGACCGAGTCCGGGTAGGTGTCGGCAAATGCCTTGAAGGCGTCGAATTCCGTCGGGAAGAACTCGATGAAGCTGTGTGCCACGGTGCCCACGGCCTTGACGTCCGAGCCGAACTTCATCTCAGCCAGACAGTTGGCCGTACCCACGCAGCCGCCCAGGACCGCCGCATAGGCACCATCGTTGCCGGCGCTCTCGCCCTGTGCACGGCGGGTGCCGAACTCCATGACACTGCGGGGCGTATGGGTGTTCAGACCGGTGACGCGGGTGGCCTTGGTGGCGATGAGGCTGTGGAAGTTCATCGTCTGCAGCAAGTAGGTCTCAATGAGGATGGCGCCCACCAGATCGCACTCAATGCGCACCATCTGCACATGGGGATAGCACACAGTGCCCTCCGGCAGGGCATACATGTCGCCCTTCCAGCGGTAGGTGCGCAGATACTCGCAGAATTCCTCGCTCATACCCTTGGTGCGCAGCCACCAGATGTCCTGTGCGTTGAAATGGTAATTCAGCAGAAAGCGGGTCAGCTTGCGCTGACCGGCGCTGATGGAATAGCCCTGATTGTCCGGGTTCTTGCGGAAGAACATGTCAAACACCAGCGTGGTGTCCTTGAATCCGTGCAGGAACAGGCAGTTTGCCATCGTAAATTCATAAAAATCCACGACCATTGCGGGGTTGTCGTAGTCCTCATCCGGAATATAAGGCACAACCTTGATTTCGTCCATGAATGTTTCCTCTCTTCTTCTCAACGGCACTGCCCGCGGGCCGCTGCCGTTTCCCAGTTTCCGGCCGGAGTACAGAACCCCGGCGGAAAGCCCTCGCCCTGTCTTGACAGAGTGTTTCTAACATGATAACACCAATCGCAGGCCTGCGCAAGGGTTTTGCGATATTTTCTGGGATTGCGATCGAACTGAAGAACAACCCTCTCCGTCATCGCTTACGCGATGCCAGCTCTCCCGAAGGGCGAGCTTTTCGCCATCTGGCTGTTACGCTGCCAAAACCTCCCCCCTTCGGGGGAGGTGGATGCAAACGAAGTGAGCAGACGGAGAGGATGATTCATTCATAGGTATGCTCACACACTTCGTGGATCTTGTCCCGCAGAGCCACAAAGTCGGCAAAGGCATTGGGCTTGTTCTGCGGGCCGCGCAGCAGGGCGGCCGGGTGGAAGGTGCCCATGAACAGGATGCCGTTCTTCTCAATGAACTGCCCGTGCTCCTTGGTCACCGAAAAGTCGGACCGGATCATCCGCTGGGCGGCGATGCGGCCCAGGCACACCACGATCTTGGGCCGCAGCAGGCGGAACTGCTCCCGCAGCCAGGGCATGCAGGCCTCGCTCTCGGCGGGCAGAGGGTCACGGTTCTGGGGCGGGCGGCACTTGACGATGTTGGCAATGTAGCAGTTCTTTTCCCGGTCCAGGTCGATGGCAAACAGATACTTGTCCAGCAGCTGACCGCTGCGGCCCACAAAAGGCAGGCCCTGCTCGTCCTCGCTCTGGCCGGGGCCCTCGCCCACAAACAGCACTTCGGCGTCCGGCACGCCCTGCCCGAACACCACATTCGTGCGGGTCTTGCACAGCTCACAGCGGCTGCAGGCAAGGCAGTCGGCTTTCAGCGTTTCCCAATCCATGGCGGTTCGATCTCCTTCTGAAACAGTATGATATTTTATTCACAATTCGAAACCTGTTTTCTCTTAAATATTAGCACAAAAACACAATTTTGTCTTGAACTTTTTGCCCGGTGTGTTAGAATAAAGAAGAAAGGCATCCTTGTGTCCAACAGACGCCGGGATGCGAATATTGGAAAGTTAATTCGGAGGTAATCACAATGGCTGATATGTTTGCACCGCTGGTAGCACAGCTGAAGGCAAATCCCAAGACGATCGTTTTCACCGAGGGCAATGACCCCCGCATCCTGGAGGCAGCAAGCAAGCTGCTGGCCGAGGGCGTGCTGAAGGTCGTCATGGTGGGCAACGAGGCTGAGTGCAAGGCTGCTGCTGCCGCAGGCAATTTTGATATTTCCGCTGCTGAGATCATTGACCCTGAGAACTACGCAGGTTTCGACGAGATGGTGAACACCATGGTCGAGCTGCGCAAGGGCAAGCAGACCGCTGAAGAGTGTACCGCAATGCTGAAGAAGTCCAACTACTTCGGCACCATGCTGGTCAAGATGGGCAAGGCTGACTGCCTGCTGGGCGGCGCTACCTACTCCACCGCCGACACCATCCGTCCCGCTCTGCAGCTGGTCAAGACCAAGAAGGGCGCACATCTGGTGAGCTCCTGCTTCATCCTGGACCGCGACTGCGGCGAAGAGGGCCTGAAGCGCATTGCCATGGGCGACTGCGCTGTCAACATTGATTACACCGATACCGTTGATAAGGCTACCGGCGAGGTTAAGATCGCTGCATCCGCAAAGCTGGCTGAGGTGGCCGTTGAGACTGCCAAGACCGCAAAGCTGTTCGGCATCGATCCGAAGGTCGCAGTTCTGAGCTTCTCCACCAAGGGTTCCGGCAAGGGCGGCACCGTTGCTCTGAGCCATGACGCTACCATCAAGGCTCAGGAGATGGACCCCGAGCTGGCTGTGGACGGCGAGCTGCAGTTTGACGCTGCCGTTGCTCCCGAAGTTGCACAGGTCAAGTGCAAGGGCAGCAAGGTCGCTGGCCAGGCCAACACCTTCATCTTCCCCTGCATCGAGGCCGGCAACATCGGCTATAAGATCGCACAGCGTCTGGGCGGCTACGCTGCCTACGGCCCCATCCTGCAGGGCCTGAACGCTCCCATCAACGACCTGTCCCGCGGCTGCAACGCTCTGGAGGTCTACTCCATGGCCATCATCACCGCCGGTCTGGTGGATTGATCCCCGTCTTTGAAAAGTAAAAAGTCCGGATCATGCGGCTCCCTTTGACGGAGGCGACGACTGATTCCGGAGATCCCCCGGCGGGTCATCGCGTTTGCGGTGCCCGTTGGGGTTTTTTGTTTTCTGAGGGCGTGGACTATCTGTATCCTACTGAGGACTATGCGGCCAATGACCGCAGGAACAGCCGGGAAACAGTTCGTACATGGCATCAAACAGCAGATCGGTATGAAACGGCTTTGGAATAAACTGTGAGACGCCCAGAGCAAAAGCCTGATCGGTGACTTGCTCAGAAACGATGCTGGAGAGAAGGATGACCCTCTGAGGGGCAGTCCCCCGGCGCTGCAACTCATCCAACACGGTTAGACCGCAGACATCCGGCAGCGCCGTGTCCATCAGCAGCAGATCGGCAGTCTGTTTTTGCATACATAATAAAACATCGCGGCCACTGCCGACGGTTGCGAGGGAGAAAAAATCATGATTTGCCACATTTTTCCACATCAACCAGCGAAATTCCTCGCTGCCGTCGGCCAATAGCACACGCTTGCGACTGGTCATATTCTAAATCCCCCCCATATTTTCAGATACAGAAATACTGCAAAAAGGGGTCTATGCGACCTCCTGCTGATCCTGATCCCGGAACTGCTTTTTCATCTGCGCAAGAAACGCCGCCAGCTCATCTGGCTCCAGCATCAGTAAAAAGAATAAGAGAGCGATTGCAGAACAACAACTGCAGCCGCGCTCTAAATCGCCATAGGCCCGAACCGTGATATGTAACTGCTCGGACATTTCCTCTTGGGTCAGCTTCCGCTTCTTGCGAAGCGCTTTCACCTGTACAGAAAAGTACTGCCGAAGTGACTCTTTATACCCGTTCATTCGTCAAAACCTCCGTATATCTGACTGATACCGAGATTCTATGTCAGGTGAAAGTGGGCTTCCATGAAGTGCACTTCCTCTTTTTCGGGTTTCACACGGAATTTACGGGTCAAACCCTGGGGGCGTAGATAGAAAACTCCCCTGCTGAACGTTTTCTCAGCAGGGGAGCGGTACTTCTTGCATATTTGCATTTGCGCGAATGGATCCGTTTGGAAGGAGCGGCCTCTGATCGCTCAGACGGCGGGTTTGGCCATGAATTCATCCTCTACATCGTCCCGGATCCCCAGACGCTGGTAGAGCCTGTGCATAAAAGAGAAGGTGAAGCCGCCGGGCAGCATCCCATTGACAAAAATCGCCGCCAGCACGCCGATTCCGGTGTCCAGAATACGGTTCATGGCGTAGGTGATATAAGTGTCCGTGGGGGTGTTGAACAGCAGAATGCACAGCACCACGCCGCCGGGCTGTACGCCGCCCACCCAGATGTGCTGACACAGCAGGATCAAAATGATCACGCCGATGAAGGTCAGGGGAATCAGGACCCAGGAGTTGCTGCCGTCAGGGAACAACTCCATGTAAATGGCAAACAGACCCATGCCGATAAAACCGCCTACCATTGTGCCGAAGAAGCGGTTGCCGCCGTGGAGACGGCTTTGCATAAAGCTGCTGCCCATACCGAAAATGGCGCCGATGCAGGCGAAGGTAGGGTTGCGGTCCAGAAAGTAGTAGACCAGCGCACACAGGGCTGCCGCAAGGGCGGTCTTGACGTTGCGCATACCGATTTTAGGAAACAGGCATCCTGCTTTTTCATGGTGTTCCATGGCATTTTCTCCGTTCAGGATCGTTCCGCGGCGGATAAAGGCGGCGGAAATATTGTTAAGAACGTGTCAAATTATACCATGGAACCAGTTAGCTGTGAACCCCTTGCAGGTATTTTTATGCAATTCACAGGAGAAAACGTTTGCGAAAATCAATGATTCTGTGGAAATGTTTGCACTTTTGCGAAGAAAATGCGACTTCGCAGCAGAATGTGGGGACAGTGGGCCTGTCATATTTTTCGGATATCCGGGTAAAGCCAGCCGCTCCCGGCCCGAAGACTCCCGGCGGCGATCCGGAGACCGGAGCCGCCCAGCGCCGCGGCGAAGCGGTCCGCCAGAGGCCGTTGGGTCTCCGTGTCGATCTGATTCAGGAACATGGTATCGCACAGCCGCTCCGCCAAAATGGCCTTTGCGGCCTGTTCCGGCGTGACGGGATCTGACGCAGCGGCGCCGGTCAGGGCGCAGAACCGTTCCAGCCGGTGGACGCTTTCCCGGATGGGTTTCCCGAAACCGGATGCCCCCACCACGCAGATCACCTGACGGCTGACGGCGGGGATCACCGGCTCGTGGGCTTCATGGGCCTTCAAAGGCAGCTGCCGGGAACCGTCGGCCTCCACCAGCACATAGTCCGCCAGCGTGGCCAGCGTCTCTATGGAGAGGGAGGGAGCGGTCAGCTTGCCATTTTCACAGGGGGTCCCCAGACAGAGGACCCGATGAGCGGTCAGAGCCTTGCGGATGTCCTCCGGCGTAGGGGCCGTCAGCAGGGGGTATTCCTCAAAGGGGCGGATATGGGTGGTGGTACAGAGGAGGACCGTCCCCGGTAATTCCTCCGCCAGACGGCGCAGCAAACTGGTTTTACCGCCGCTGCCGATGACGGCGGTGACGCCGGGGCGCAGCCCCAGCAGCTTGGGAAAATCCATAATCCACCTCTTTTCATTTGTTTTGCCCGCGATGCTGC
>OLNX01000985.1_pt1 | contig 26081 bp, 18 predicted proteins | sample 1672611 | NCBI WGS metagenome assembly OLNX01 (sample SAMEA3136705, study PRJEB25190) | human gut metagenome | reverse complement strand
ATGGACTATTTTTATTCAATTTTTCAGGTGTGCAATTTCATTATACAATGAGCCCTTGAATTTGTTTCTCATTTCTCTTTATGCGGTCTATATGTTTTGCCTTGCTTGCCCATTTTGGAAGCACAGCGATTGCAGCAGTAGCGTTTGTCTGAACGGCGTCCGCTGATGAGAAAATAATTGCTGCATTCTGGATTGGCACAGCGATGGTATTCGCCCGGATTGAGCAGCAGCTGATATAAATCAAGATAAATTGCCTGCATAAGATAGCTGCATTGCCAAAGACTGGTAAATTTTTCTTGCGCCAGGTCCATTTGCGGTCTGGCGGTATAAATATTGTCGTTGATGATGTCGAGCAGGACGCGTCTGGCAAAAGCGTGGTCAAGGCTTCTGCCTGGAACATCTTCAGCGAGAATTATAGCAGTAAGCTGTTTCTTCGTCAGCAGGTCCTTGTCATAATCAGCAAGCGTGCGCAGCATATGCTTGTCTACAACTGCGAGAAAGTCTTGCAGCTGGCAGGCGTAGTCTGCATCTGCTTTACGGATATTCTTGAGCAGCTGCGTGTGCGAAATGCGCTTGTGTGTAGCAAAGTATTCTGCGGTCCTGAGAGTAGGTGCTTCGATGCGCGGCAGCAGGTAGTGAATGCCACGCGCGCTGTAATGCAGCAGGTAGGCAAGTGCATAGATAACGCCTGCCTGTGTCCCTTCGTGTCGGAAGAGATAGCTTTGGACAATAAGCAGGCTGCGGACGATTTTGACGCAGCGGGCAAAAAGGCGCAGGCTCATAATGTCCATTTCGTCTACTTCGAACAGTGTGTAATTCAAGGTAACCTCGGCGTCATTGGCAGCATAGTCTTTTTCTGCAAGTATATCTCCCAGATACAGGGTGTCGTCGATAAAGCTGAAATCGTTGATGAGCATAGAGTGATTTTCGTTGTCAAGGTGTGCACGTTTCTCAAGGCAGCGCTGCGAAGAATAGGGCAGGCCGTAGGCATTGCAGAAGGCAAGCACCTGCTTTTTATCGTTTTCATCAATATTGGCGAAGGCTATAGTCAGGGAAGAAGCTGCCGCACCTTCCTCACTTTGTGAAGCGATAGTTTGCGTATGAAAGGGGCCTTGGGCGCAGATAAAGTCGTCCTGACCGTTAAAAAAGCGGCGAAGCTGATAATTGCCGCAGACATTATTGGTGAAAAATTTGGGAATCACTGGCGCCGGAAAGGCGCGTTGCATTGTCGTCATAGGTATAACCTCGCAAAAATCTAAAATCTTATGTTGCTAGCAGATGCTGATGTTTTGTCGGCATCTGCTTTTTCGTCATTATAATATCACAAAAAAGAAATTTTATAATGGTATTATTGTTTCTTGCTTCATCTTATACTAAATGTAGGCGGTGGTCAAGTAAGCCTGCGTAGCTGGTGTCAAATATATTCCACATATATAAAATTTAAAGCACAGCAAGAGGTACTTTTTTAGTGCATAATAGAGGGGAGAGATAAGGAGTGGTAGTTTGTTTGAAGAAAAATATAAAATTATTGGCTTAAACATTATGTATTATCGCAGGGCATTGAGTCTGACACAGAGCGAGCTGGCGGAGAAAGCCAAAATGTCAAGGGCGCGCGTCTCGGATATAGAATGCGGTAAGGGACCGTTTAATATGGAATCTATATTTTTGCTGGCCCAGGCCTTGGGGGTTGATCCTGTACGGCTTCTGCAGGAGAGAAATTAAGAAGCAGCGGCAATAAAAAATATTAGAGGGAGGCAGATATTATGTCAAAGTATTGTATTAAGTGTGGAGCCGAAATTGACGACCAGGGAAGGTTTTGTCCGGTATGCGGGACAGATCAGTTACCGAAGATTGAGCCGACAAATGTAATTTGCCCTAAGTGCGGTACAACTTATCCTATTGGTGTCAAATTTTGCACAAAATGTGGTTTTCAGTTGGGAAAAGCTCATAGCAATGATAATCCCAAGGATTTCAAAGAAATCTTCAGCAGACTTTTTGGTAATAATCCCGAACGTAAACCTGCTTTGAATAAAGAGATTTTTAAAGAGCAATTTTTGAGCTTTGAGGGACGCATCAATAGATTGGATTATTTCCTCAAGAGCATGAGTAGTTGTTTGGTGTTTTTTATTATCGCCTGCATCATCGACGAGTTTGTAGATGATTACTATATGGAAGCAATTGATTATCTGGCTTGCTTCATAGGCTTAATAGCTTTTGCTCTTTTGGTTTGGATAAATAGTGCTATATCTGTTCGTCGCTTGCACGATTTGGATAAAGATGGCTTATTAGTATTATTAACCTTTGTGCCACTGCTCAATGGCTTTTTTGAGTTGTATTTACTGTTTGCGCCTGGTACGGTAGGTGATAATCGCTACGGAGCAGATCCTTTGCAATAGTACTTTTTTTGTAAAACATTTAACTGGAAAAGTTATATAGGGAGGTCATAGTGTGAAAAAGCTGTTTTTTTATGCAATGCTTATCTTAACAGTGGTGCTTACCGGTTGTGGTAAGTCAGAAGAGCAAAAAATACATTCCATGTATCTTAACAACAGTACGAAGGTTGCTGAGATGGAAACAGAGCAGGCTCAGGCCATGCTGGAAAATCGCAATATTGATAAACAAAAAATGCTCAAGCAGATTAAGAGTTTAATTGAAGAAAATGAAAAGAATATCGCCAAGCTGAGTGATGAAAAATATGATGAAGCGAAGGCCAATGAGAGCGTTAGGGATTTCAACAAGAAAATGATGGAAAGCAAGGATAATGGTCCTTCTAAAAAAGATGGGGAGAAAGCCATCAAACGCTACCAAATAGCTAATTACGCTAAAAGCGTGAAGGATTATCTGCAGGCTTACAATGTTTATCTTAAGAGAGTCTGCTCTAATATGGAACAATATTCTGGCGATAATGGACCAATGGAAATGGAAGCCTTTGAAAAGGTAGAATTCCAAAATGCTGTTTTGCAGCACGATTTAAACTGGTATGGCATGGCTAATGATGGTGAATTTCATAAGGGAGCCGCTTATTTAGATTGCAGTGACGCTTCGTATCGAGTTCAACAAATTGGCGATACCAAGCTAGGCTTTGCCGTGCTTGAACGACGCAAGATTGATGATTGGGTTTATAGTGTAACGATAGCTTTTACTAATATGAGCAAAAATGAAACAATAGACCTTGATAAGCTTTCTGTTAACCTGAGAATTGGCAATGACTTGATAACGCCTAAAAAATTTAATGTTATTACTTTTGGCGATCGTAATGATTTAAAAGGCTTCAAATTGAATTCTAAGCAAGTTTTGACAGTAGAGTGCCAATATTTCTTAGAGAGTAAATACAAGGACTTTAATTTAAACTGGACTCAGTTGGAATTAGATAATGGTAAAGGCAAGCTGCTCATCAATACAGGTGCCTATAAATATAATGTGCAAGGCATTTTAAACATGCAGCAGGAAGAGAATAATGGTAAAGCAACTACATACAACAATAACAATGCAAATATCAGTGTGAATAGCAGTGGACCGAAGTATAATTTATTTCAACCGCAAGCGTTTTTGAATGGCGATAAATATATACCGGAAGTATTTCAACGACAAGGAGCACATCGTTATGTTGATTGTCGCAGTGCGAAAATTTTGTCGCGCAATAATGGTCAAACAATTGTGCAATATGACATGATTGTAATAGGTAGCACTGGGAAGCAAAGCCGACAGCAATGTATTGTAGGTCTGCTTACTGGTAAAGGCTATCTTGTTCAATATCAGGCTGATGATGGTTCGTGGCATCCTATGGATAGGACAACTGCTTCGCTGGCCGGCTATAACGCTGGTTTAGTATTGATTGATTATTTACAGCTATAAGGTAACAGGCAGGGCTGCGTTTTGCAGTCCTGCGAAAAATTTATTTAATATGTTGAACTTTAAATGTGTTCATGCTTATGTGGCAAATTGGTGATTTGACGTGAGGTTAGGAGAATAACGCACCATAACTTCTTATCGCAATTATGGCGAAAATATAAATTACGTAAGCACCTTGCTAAGCTTAATAGGTAAAGCGCAAGAAATTAAACTATATGTAAAATTGTGAAAAAATTGTGCAAAAATATGAAATTAAGAATGTGCTATAATATAGTGGGAAAAGGAGCTAATGCTAATTATTTGCACCGAGATATAATAAACAGACACCAAGATGCTTTACTTACAGGCAATTGAAGAGTTTGATACAGGAATAGATTGCCAAGAAGCTGAGGGTTACGATGAGTGAACTAATGGAAGGAGTAGAAGATACTTCTCAATAAATTTTGGAGGCAGCATATGAGTGATAAGATAAAGCGTAGTCAGGTAGATGACATTAACAGACGCAATAATGCGGCTAACAGCTATAAAAACAGGTCATTTGGTAAGAAAAAAAGTGTAATTGACGAATATACCGGCGATAAAATTTTTTATAATGCTAATAAGCATATTAATGAAAAACAATCAAACGTTGACCACATTGTTCCGTTAGATGAGCAAATCAGGCGTTATGGCTCTGATTTGACGCCGGAGCAGATAAGAACAATGGCTAATGCTGATGCAAACCTTGCTAATACCAATGCTTCGCTGAACAAGTCCAAGGGTGCGCTGAATAACCATGAGTATATAGCAAAAAAATATACTGAAGCAGGCGCTGCGCAGATTAATGATGTATCAGAGACTTTATTTGGCAAGAAAATCTTCAAGACAAATAAAAAAGCTGTTGACTGCCCGGATGCTGTGACGAGCGTTAATATGCTGAAAGAAGAAGTGAAGGCAGAGGCGCATATACGGACACAGGCGACTAAGTATAAAATAGAAAATACGGTTAATGAAATAAAAAACAGCAAAGTTATCAGTTTTAAGCTGGATGCAGTTGCGCCATCGGTAAAGAAGGCAACTGCTGCCGGTAGGGAAGCAGCCTTTGTAACTGTAGCTGTTTCCGGCTTGACTAATCTTGTGGGCTTGGTGAAAGGTGAACAGGACATTAAGCAGGCTGTAAAAAATGTCGGGAAGGATACTGTAAGGAGCTTTGGCAGTGCTGCCGGTATTTCGGTAGTGCAGGATGGTGTTGTCGCAGTAGCGAAAAAAGCCGGGGCGAAGGATTTTGCCAAACTTGCAGGTAAAAATTTGCCGATTATGCAGCTGACGATGGCTGTAGAAATAGGTGGCATTGTTGCGAACTATTTAGATGGCAATATCAGCGGCGAAGAATGCTCTGCACAAATTGTTTGCGGCACTGCAGGTGTATTGGCAGCGAACATGGCTTTTGCCTTGGGCGGACCGGTAGCGGCAGTGGTTACTTCCCTGGTTGTGGGAGAAATAACCAGAGCGGTCACTAAATATCAGATGGAACGCAGGTTGGATAAAAAACGGCAGGCGGAATTTAAGCATATTATTAATACTGCATTGCAAAGTTTAGCGCAGCAAAAGCAGCGGATTGATGAATACAATAAAGCAAGAGATGCATATATGACGGCGGCTTTTGATGGTAGTTTTGAGCTTGTTATGCAGGGCGTTTACGCAGTAGATGATAAAGCGATTACCCAAGGACTGAATAATATTCTGGCGGTATTTAAGCAAAAATGTGCTTTTCAGTCGCTGGAAGAGTTTAACAATTTTTTTGATGATAAAGATGCAGTGCTGACATTATGAAGACTAACTATAAAAAGTCAAGGGGGGAAAGATAAAAAACTTAAACCAAATAGATACATTGAATTTTTATTAGATTAGTTGAAAAAACGCATGACAAATAAAGCATCGTTTACGGTGCTTTCAAAAACAGTATCAAATTAAGTAAAGTTAATAAGCTTTCAGAAAAGCTTGCTTTGTTTTCTCAAGGTGGAAGATCACCCTAACCAATTTTTTGACGGCATGAGATATAGCAACATAGTAATGCTTACCTTCAGCACGTTTCTTAGCTAAGTAATCTGCAAAAGTTTTGTCCCAATGGCATACAAGTTTCGCAGCATGAAACAATGCGTAACGCAAATAGCGTGAACCACGTTTTTCCATATGAGCATAACAGTTATCAAGTTTACCGGATTGGTAGGTAGAGGGAGAAAAGCCTGCATAAGCTAAAATCTTATCTGGAGAAGAAAAGCGGCTGAAATCGCCAATTTCCGAGATAATCATAGCTCCCATGTTACGACCGATTCCAGGTATTGTAGTTATAGGAGAAGCAATCTTATCCATCATTTTAGAAATCTCTGCTTCTATTTCATCAATATCAATAGTCAGTGCGCGAATAAGCTTAATAGTATGCTTTAGCTCAAGAGATTTAGCTGGCATATTAGAGCCGATAGAGTTTTTGGCAGCTTCTCTAATCTTAATAGCAGTTTCACGATTATAGTGACATTTTGAAGCTTTAGATAGCAGATTCATAAGCCTTGTCAGATGTGCAGAAGCTATAGCTGATGCGCTAGGAAATTCTTCCAGCAATTGGTAAATAGAGGTCATATGAAGAGTTGGGATGAGTTTTTCAAGTTCAGGGAAAAGGATTTGTGCTAAGCGGGAAAGAGAAGTTTTAAGCTTAGCGCGTTCTTCAACTTTAGAAAACCTGTAACGGGTTAGTGACTTTAAGTCTTCGTTATGGTAAGATATATCCGAGTAGGATTTTAAGCTTACATCGGACAATAACATCATAGCAATTGTTTTAGAATCAATCTTATCCGTTTTCGTCTTTCTAAGGCTAAGACTTTTTCTGTAAAGATTTGTGTGGAGTGGGTTAAGAATAAAGGTGGCTAGACCTTTGTTCAACAAGAACCCAATGATGTTATAGCTGTAATGACCGGTAGCTTCAAGTCCTACTTTTATTTTGTCAGAAGAAGAGATAGATTTGATTTTTTCGTAAAGAAAATCAAAACCTTCTTTGTTGTTGAGAATAGTAAAAGGATTGGCAAGAACTTCACCTTCGGAGTTCATAATGAAGCAGTCGTGCTTATCTTTAGCAACGTCAATACCAACTAAAATAGTCAATTGAAAACACCTCTTGAATATATATTTGATACTGTTTTAGAACCACGGGCACTCCTTGCAATTGTAGCCTCGTTCTACATAAACCGTCATGCGGTATCTAACTGATTAACAAATTAACAAAGAGACTGTGGTTAGAGCCTTTATAAAACCATCTAGTGGTAGGGGGTAAAAACTAATCCACAGTACCTAAAACAGCATAGCTTAAATTTTTATTAAAAGCAACCTAAGCTATGACTATATTATACGAGGGGGTAAGATGATATGATCGGACTTATACTTGGGGCAGCAGCTTTAGGCAGTAGCTTTTATGGTGCTGAGAAATCAATGCAGATAGATAGCAGGACAAAAAAACGTTATGCTAAAGCTTTTGCTATGGAACAGGAAGCCCACAGGCTGGTGGAAGCCAAGAAGCAGGCAGCAGATAATGCTATGAAGAAGCTTTCCAACCGTAAGCGTTCAATATTGATTACTTCAATGCAGAATTTTGTTGCTGTGTACAGCAAGCTCATGAAAATTGACTTTCGTGATGACAAGATGCTGGCAGTTTTAAATCAGCAGAGCTTTAGCACAGAAGAAATACAGATTATCCATGCAGTAGCGCAGACAGCAGTAAGACCAATGACAGATAAAGAAATTGCTGTCAGTATCTTAAAGGGCTTCGGTATATTTGGCTTAGGCAATGCGTTTATCAATGATTCTGAAATGGAGCTGCAAATGGCTGGCGCACAGCTGCGCAGTTCACGTGTTGTCTACAGTCAGGCTGAAAATTTAGCTGCTGTTTTAGACGGTGTGATAGCTTCTTGCAATAAGGTGTCTGATTTATTGCCAAAGTTAAACAGGTTGTTCATGCAAGCTATTACATATTCAGATGAACTTATTGCTGCTAAGGGCATGGATAGAGCTGCTTATACAGAAAACGACCGCAAGGCCTTTTGCAGCTGTATAAATTTGGCGGTTACACTGAAAAAAATTATTGATGCTCCTGTACTTACGGACGAAGGAAAGGTTACGCAAGAAACAAAGGAAGCGTTGGCAATTGGCAGTCAGTGTATGCAGGATATAAAAAAATTATGATTTGGAGGAATCAATATGAAAAAGTTTGTGGTTAGTGAAAAATGCATTGCTTGTGGCAACTGCTTATTAGAAACAAAACTGTTACAGGAAGACGCAGAAGGCAAGGCTGTGCCTGCCAATGGTGGCTATTTTAGTGATGATTTTTTAACCAAGGCTGAAGAAATTGTTGCCGGTTGCCCTGTACAAGCTTTAAGCATAGCGGAAGGTGCAGGCGCAGACTTAAGCAAGCTGCCGGAAAAACTGCAAAACGCTTTAGCAAAGATTACCGTTCCGAAGGTTAGTAGGGAAGATGTCAAAATGCACGCACAGGATTACCGTATGACTTGTTCCTATCCGCAGGGAGAATATCGTTATGATTATTCCAGCGAAAGCAGAGCTATGAGTGCTGCAGAAAATGAATTTGACCGTATCTGCTATTCACAGTATAAGAAATTAATTCTTGAGGTTTTTGTGCAATACAAGGAAGATAAGCTGAGAAAGTTTTATACCTTTGATGAAAGCGGCTTCTGGGGACAGATTAACAAGCAATATGCAGATGTTCTGCAGGAATTTGCCGGAGCGGCAGCTGCAGGCGGAATTATGCTTCCAGCAGACTTTAAAGAATTTGCGGTTTTCCCCGGCGGCAGTGCTAATGAGAAGGATTCGGTGCTTGTGTATATGCTCAATGTAAGGCTCAAAGAGTTTGAAGACCGCGGCTGCGAGGATGTAATGAGAGAGCTTCACGATATTCCGCATACTTCACGTAGCGATTATCGGATCGATATGGATTATGATGATATGGAAGTATATGCGGGCACGAGTTTCTTCGGTAATGATAAATACGAAGATAAATACTGTTATAAAGATGTATATAAGGCTTGCGAAGATTTTATGGGAGATTTGAAGAACGCTATAAATTATGTGGATTACGATTCTCAGGTTTTCGACAGCATTGATACGGCCTTAAAGGATTACAAAGAGCGTGTGCAAAAGGAAATAGCTAAAAAAGTTGCCCTGCTGAGTAAGGCAGTTGCAAATTCAAAAGCAGCACTGCTGAATAGCGGCGTTGGAGATTCCAAAGCAGCACTGCTGAAATAAGGCAGATGCAAATTGATAGGATTAAGTAATTGTTAAATTGTTGTAGGTTTATAAGAAGTGCCGCACGAAATACACTTATGTTAATTTGTGCGGCATTTCTCGTTTTTATTATATTGATAATGTGCTATAATAAGTAGAAGGAATTTACCTCAGTTGCAATAAGGTGGCGCTAATTATGCCGGAACAAAATATTAAAGGTTATAATTAAATTAGTTGACCGAAAATGCTTAGCAGATTTAGCCTTATGCAGCTAATATAAATTAAGGGGCTGGTTTCCATGAGTTGGAAGGTTTATGTAAAAGTCAATCGTTGGCTATGAGTTTTGCTGAAGAATGTTCCTGCGTGGAGCAGGCTTCTTAAGGAGACGCATATTGGCGGTTGGCTTTTTTGATTTAATGAAAGGTGGAAAAACACAAGATGTTTGAAGGCGACAAAGAAAAATATAAAAAGTTTCTAAAAAATCTTGAAAATGCTCTGGCTGAAGCTGATATTCAAAAAAGAATACGGGAGATTGTGGAGGATACTAAAGGTTTAGCCGCAATTGATGCTGTTGAGGCAGATAAGCAAAATGAGCATGATTTTGAAAAAAACAAAAAAATCAAGAAGTCTTTTGATGAACAGGCTCAGAGAATAGCTGAGTTGCAGGAAGAAAATGATGAACAAGCTGCAAGCATTAAAGCTTTAAAAAGAGCGAAAGAGCAGCAAGAGAATGAAAATAGCAAGCTGGTAGAGCAAGTGAAAAATCAGGCTTGGGAACTGGCGCAAAAGAATGAAGAATTGCGCAGCGCAGCTGCCGCAGCAGGGAAGCTCGAACAGGATTATGAAAAAATCAACGCAGCTAATGCTAAGCTGCAAAGAGAGCTTAATGCCTGGCAAAAGGAATTTGCTGAACCGGTTAAATTTTATAGGTTATATAAGAGCCTGCCACAAGGCATACGCGGAAGGTTTACCGATATTATTGCAGACTCTTCTATAGTAGCTTTTATCTCCACCGGAAGCAATATAGAATATGTGGAGATGTTCTGGGACTCTATGAAACGCAATTATGCTGAGCTGGGAGCAGAGCGTGAGGCTTTATTACAGATTTTTGCTTATTTGCTGGAGCTGTGTAATGCATATCAGGGCGAGCAGGTGTATGAGCTTCTTGACGATGAAATCGGGAAAGGCTTTGATGATGACGTGCATATGCGTAGCGAAAACTGCAGTAAATACTCGGGAAAAATAGAAAAGGTTTTACTGCCGGGAATCTGGAATAAGAGAAGTGAGAGAGCGAATAAAAAGGCTTTGGTAGAATGGCAGTGATGATGGAGAAAACAGCGTATATAACAAGCTTGTGTTATATATTAAAAGAAAGAGAGTTTTTTTTGACATTACAAAATGGGTTGGCAAAGGAGCAGAGGTCGATGGAGAGCGAGAAAAATTTTGCTGGCGCAGCTGTGCAAAGAGTGACGTGCCTGCCTGTTGCAAACGCTGTGCTTGAAGAAAATAGCAATTTGCTGTTTGCAGAGCAAATCGTCAATAATATTTTTAAAAGAGTAAATGTAGACTTAAATGGCAGAGATGTTCATTTTGTTGGTTCGCCGATTATTCTTCCTGATAATGCAGATTTTTTTGTCGAGGATAGTAGTCAAATAAAATTACAAAAATGTATAAATTTGAGTTATGTAGATGCGAAGACTTTTTTCGGCATGGAGAAGCTGCCATCAAATTTGGAATTTGTCATTCCTACAGCTGAGGAGATCAAGAAGATAGTAAACATAGCAAAGAAAGCATTACCAGAAGAAAATACAAAGCCTAGAAATGAAAGCGATTTTTCTAGCATTATTGCCAGCAGTGTTGCCAGAAGTATTGCCAGTGTTTATGCAACATCTTCCGAAGTTCCTGAGTTGATTACTGGTTTAGTTGTTTATGCAAATGGCGCCAATAGATATGCTGTATATAATCCTAACCATAATACTTTTACGTATAGTTTACAAAAATTGCGTGCTGCTTATGAGCTGCGCATAAGCAGGATTCCGCAAAAGCAGGACAGGCTGCAGTATATTTTAGAAAAGGAATTGTATCCTGTTTTAAAGAATGTGGAATTGGATATAGAATACGAAGCTCTTGTCAATTTAGTCCAACGGCAGCTGGTGCAGTTTAAAGGCAGGAAAGTACTCGTAGAAGCTGCAAAACTGGCGCAGGTGCAAAGCTGCTTAGCAAAATATAAATTGTGGAAGAATGCACCTCAGCCTGATGTCAGCAAAATAAAAAATCTGCATTTAAACGTTGACGAATTAACTGGCAATCTGCTCGTGCGCGATACTGTGCGTGCGGATCTCACAGCTTACGATAAGATGCAGCTGGAGGATCCGAACCGTGGCTCGTGGGAGCTTTGGGATGCGCTGCACGATGAAACGGAAAATAAGGTAGATGTAGGAAGGTACTTCTACGCACGCGACCCGCGCACAGATATCTTTGAGGGCGGGCTTGTCGGCATTGATTTTGGCACGAAGTCGACGGTCGTAGCCATTAAGGGTGATACGGAAACGATTACACCGATTCGCGTGGGCAGCGGACAGCTCGACGCAGCAGTCAAAGCCAAGCATTACGAAAACCCGACGGTTATGGAGTTCATAGATATTGAAAGCTTTATGCAGGCTTATGCAAGCCGTGAGGGAAGACCGCTGACCAGCTGGGCAGATATCACTACTTCGCATACGGCTTTTGAGGACTGGAATAATATTGATAAGACAGAGAATTATTTTGCTTTCTTTGGCGAGCTGAAGCAATGGGCAGGCGACAGCAGCAGAAATATCCGTATCCGCGACAAGAAGAAAAAAGAAATTCTGCTGCCGCCTTATGCCGAGCTGCATGAGGGAGACTTTGACCCGATAGAGATTTACGCATATTACATTGGCTTGTATATCAATAATATGCATCGTGGCAAGATTTTTATGGAATATCTGCTTTCCTTCCCTGTGACCTATACGCTTGATGTACGCAAGCGTATTTTAAACAGTTTTCGGAGAGGCCTCAGGCATTCTCTGCCCCAAGGCATTGTGCAGGACGAGCAATGTATGCAGAAATTCCATGTAGAGCAGGGCGTGGGCGAGCCTGCGGCTTATGCTGTTTGTGCTTTGCAGGAGTATCACCTGCGTCCGCAAAATGATGAAAAAATAGCTTATGCTGTTTTTGATTTTGGCGGCGGTACGACGGATTTTGATTTTGGCATCTGGCGCAAGGCGAAGGTGCCGAAGGAGAGACGCTTTAACTACGTCATCGAGCATTTTGGCGATGGTGGCGACAAGTATCTTGGCGGTGAGAATTTGCTGGAGCTTTTGGCTTTTGAAGTGTTTAAGGCCAATGCAGATGCTTTGCGCAAGACCGGGATAAGCTTCTTTTGTCCGCCAGAGTGCAAGGAGTTTTCCGGCAGCGAGGTTTTATTGAGCAATTCCCAAGAGGCACGCAGCAATATGCGCTCACTGATGGAAAAGCTGCGTCCCTTCTGGGAAGGCAGAGCTGTGGAGGCTGATGCTTATACGACTAGAAGAGATACGTCAGAGGCACAAAAGCAGGAAATAACCTATTTTAAAGATGGGCAAATTAAGCTGTCTTTATTTAAAAACGATGGCAGCGTCGCAGAAAATTTTTCGCTTCGTACTGACGAAGCGAAACTGAAAAAGATTTTGGAGCAGCGTATTTATCAAGGTGTAGATGCCTTCTTTGATGCACTGATAAAAAATAGCAGTAAGTATGCAGCGGCGCTTGGTGAAGACGAGCAGCGGCAGGGGATTTCCAAAATCAATGTATTTTTAGCCGGTAATTCCAGCAAATCGTTGATTTTGAAGGCTGTTTTCCAAAAGCTGATTACTAAATATCAAAATGAAATTAGCAAAAGAGTTGCGCAGAAGGATATGAAGGAGTTCATAGAGCTGTTCCCGCCTTTGGGAACAGAGGAGGCTGCTGCCAAGCTCAAGGAGCTGAAGGTCAGCGAGGATTTGCAGGTCACAGAAAGGCCGACGGCGAAAACGGGCGTGGCTATTGGTCTGGTAAAATGCCGCCCAGGTTCCAAAATCAAGGTTATCAATGAGCGCAAGGCTGACGAGGAAATAAAATTCAGCTGCTTCCTTGGCGATAAGGATGAGGACGGTTATTTTGCAGCGCTGATGACCAGCGAGCAGCAATATAATGTTTGGATTCCGTACTGGGATGCAGGAGATGCTTCCTTTGAGTTTTATTACACGAAATCCGCAACAGCAGGCAGAAGCAAGGGCTTGCGCGTTGAAAATAATACGATGGTCAAAAACTGCCATCTGCGCCTGCCGCAGGAGGCTGTCAACGAGGACTGGACGATTTATCTGCGTGCCGTTGCACCTGCTACCATAGAGTATACCGTGGCAGCAGATGATGAGGCATTGAAGCGGGAGGAGTTTAAGTTCTCTCCGGTGAAGGTGAAGCTGGATTATTAAGCAGCTTTGTTAACGAGAGCATGAGTAAAGGAGCTATAAATTCATGAAGAAGAACAAGAATCGCCGCATGATGGCAAAAAATTTCGGGGGGGTGGAAGCTATGCAGGAGCTGAATGAGATGCCGAACCTAACAGCGAAGGCAGAAAGCTTCACGAGCACTTCTCCGACAGGTACAACGATAAAAAGAGTGCAGCAGCTGCCTATTGAGGAAAATCTGCTGAGACTTTACGGCGGTATTATGAATTTCCAAGACAGGCTGCCAGCTTTGCTGGAAAAGGTAGAAGATTGGTTGAACTCGCAAAAAGAGGTTATTCGCTTCAGCAACTGCCCCGTGCTGCTGCCAACTGACCATGAAGCACATTTTATTTTTGAGGATGCGGCGAAGTTAAGTCTGAAGACGGAGTATACGTTTCGCAATCATAGTGGAAAATGCGATCAGCCTGAGCTTCCTGTGAAGGGCTTAAAATTTGACTTTATGGATTTTGATGATTTTACCAAAATACAAAAGCTTCTTCAAAAACTATATAGTCGTGATTACTATACTCTTTATCTTAAAAAAGATAAACGCTTTGCCTATATATACAAAAATAATCATGATTATGGCTACTTTGATTTTACTAGTATTCAAGATTATGCTCTTGATTTGCTAATTTGCCGTATTCCCTCTAAACAAAAACGCATTACTTTTATTTTGAACAAGGGATTGGTACCTGTTATTACCGATATAGAGGTGCGCAAGGCTTATTTATTGCTGCAGGTATTAAAAGAAAAAGCACTTTTGAATGTAGCAGATAATAAAATCACTGTTGCATGGCAGAAAAAGAGTGAATTGGCGAAGGTTTTGCAAGAATCAGGTTATTGGCAAGAGCTCAAAAGCAAGCAGGAGTTAGAGAAGGCTTTAAATGAGCTGAGGAAAAATGTAGATGCTGCTTTGGTAGATGACTTGCAGGCTTCTTTGCTGGCGTGCGATAAGATGCGCTTTGATCTTACGGAATATGACAAGATGCTGCTGGAGGACCCGAATCGCGGCTCTTGGGAGCTTTGGGATGCAGTAATTAAGCAGGAAAGAATGCTGCCGACAGCAAGCCGCTCCTTCTACGCACGCGACCCTCGCCGCGACATCGTGGACGGAGGCGTGGTCGGCATTGATTTTGGTACGAAGTCGACAGTCGTTATGACACAGGACGACAGCGATGCCATCGAGCCTGTGCGCATTGGTATCGGCAATGTGCAGGCAGAGCCGAAAATCAAGGATTACGAAAATCCGACGGTCATGGAATTTATTGATATAGCAAGCTTCGAGAAGGCTTATCAGCAGTCTGGCGGCAGACCGCTGACGCATTGGGAGGACGCAACATCTTCGCACACAGCCTTTGATGATTGGAAAAACAATAAAAGCTCAGGCAATTATTTCTCGTTTTTTGCGGAGCTCAAGCAATGGGCAGGCGACCCGGAGCGCAGAGTGCGTGTCCGCGATACCAAGGGCAAGGAAATTGACCTGCCGCCTTATGCGGAGCTGCCGGAAAACAGCTTTGATCCGATAGAGCTATATGCCTATTATATCGGGCTTTATATCAACAATCAGTATACCAAGCGTATTTATATGGAATATCTGCTCTCCTTCCCTGTTACCTATACGCTTGAGGTGCGCAACCGCATTTTACAGAGCTTCCGTAAGGGTATCATGCGTTCTCTGCCTATGGCAGTTCTGCAGGACAAGCAGTGCATGGAGCAGTTCAGCGTGGAGCAGGGCGTGAGCGAGCCTGCGGCATATGCCGTCTGTGCTTTGCAGGAGTATAAGCTGTTCCCAAAGGAAAATGAAAAAATAGCCTATGCAATTTTTGATTTTGGCGGCGGTACGACGGACTTTGATTTTGGCATCTGGCGCAAGGCAAACGGCGTTAAGGAACGCAGATACCATTATGTCATTGAGCATTTTGGCGATGGCGGTGACAAGTATCTGGGCGGCGAGAATCTGCTGGAGCTATTAGCGTTTCATGTTTTTTGTAAAAATAAGACTTTGCTGCGCAAGGAAAACATTGTCTTTGTTAAGCCGCCGGAGTGCGAGCGCTTCGTGGGCTATGAAGGCCTGCTGTCCGATTCGCAGGAAGCGTATAGCAATATGCGTCAGCTGATGGAAAGGTTGCGCGGCTTCTGGGAAGGCGAGCTGCCTGAAGCTAGTAAAGGACAGGCGCAAAATGGAGTGCAGCTCACGAAGCCGGCGGCATCGCCCTGGTTCCGTGATGGCAAGCTCAAGATAGAGTTGTTTACTAATTCCGGTGAGACGAAGGCTGTAGATTTGCTGCTTAATAGCGAGGAGCTGACGAAGGTTTTGCGCACGAGGATTGAGCAGGGCGTGGAAAGCTTTTTTGATGCCTTGCTGGTCAACTTCAGCAAGGATAAATATTATGAGGTTGCGCAGGAAAGCAAGAACATTAATATTTTTCTAGCAGGCAACTCCAGCAAATCGCCCATTTTGCAGGCTGTCTTTAAGGAAAAGATTGCTAAGCTTAAAGACAAAATTAAGGCCAAAAGCGCAAGACGCAGCTATGAAATTTTGACAGGCGGCGATGTTATTAAGCTCTATCAGCCTCTGGGCGCAGATAGCAGCCAAAGCAGAAAAGATGTTGCCGATAAATTAAAGCGACCGACGGGCAAGACAGGCGTTGCTATTGGTTTGGTACAGTGTCGCAAGGGCTCGACGATTAAGGTTATCAGCGAAAAGAAGGCAGAAGAGGAAATCAAGTTTAAGTTCTTTGTCGGCTATAGTGATGAGCATGGTTATTTTGAGTCGTTATTGAACGGGGATAGCAAATATAACGAATGGGTTGCTTATCTTGATGCCGGAGAAGACCGTTTTGAATTTTATTATACGAGTTCTACGTCTGCCGGAAGGAAGAATGGCCTTTTGGTCAAAGAGGGCAAAAAGAGCCGCCAAAAGCTTCCTCCCGCAGCGGTGAACGAGGACTGGATGATTTATCTGTGTGCTGTTGCACCGAATAAAATTGCCTATGCTGTAGCTGAGAACAACGAAGCCTTGCAGAGAAAAGAATTTAAGTTTGGGCCGGTAGAGGTTGAGTTGAATTATTAAGCAGTATGCGTAAGTGTGATGAAGCAGAAGGAGCGTACTAAATGGATAATGATGTGAAAATTTTAGATGTGCTTAACCAGTCGCATAAGTATTATTTCAGCAATAGCAGGCTTGGGTTGGGCAGCAGTCAGGATATCACGGAAAGAGATATTGTTCTTTATCGGATTGATGAAATCACCTTTGAAGAAGAGGCACCGCGTAAGGAAGCTTTGGAGAATGTATTGAGCTCTGTGCGGATTCCGGGCGTAAACTTTCTGTATCTTATCGTGGGTGATGCCAAGGGCGTAAAATTTTATTATGGCCTTTCCAAAAATCCGTCAGAAGCCATCAATGACGATTTGCTTTTGAGTGATATCGGACGCAATGTGCTGATGGCAAGTATTAAGGGTAATTTCCGTGGCTGTAAGGTGCAGGAGGTCAACCCGGAAGAGGCAGAGCCTGTGTTGAATAAGGTGCGGCATATGAAGTATGCTTCGCGTATTGAGGGCGTGGCAGGAACTATTAAGGATAACGAAGAGTTTCAGAGCGTTGACCGTCTGGTCGACGTGATGCAGGGCGAGGAGTTCTGCCTGCTGCTGGTGGCGAAGGCCTTGCAGCCTGATAGCATCTGTGAGCTGGAGCAGACACTGCAGGAAGCCTATACGACGGTCAGCCCTTTGGCGAAATATAGCTTACAGGAGGGCAGTTCGGAGGGCACGTCGAAGTCAAAAAGCTGGACAAAGGGAGAAAATTCCAGCTCGTCGGTAAGCCAGAGTAAAAGTACTGGTGAAAACAAGGGGTGGTCGAAGGGAATAAGTAATAACAATAGCGTTTCTACGACTACCAGCAGTAGTTCCGGGGGCTCATCGAGCTCGACTAGCAGTTCTAAGCAGTCTTCTACTGGTGGCGGAGAAAGCAAGGGTGAAAGTGGCGGAACGAATTCTTCGCGTTCGGACAGTACAAGCTCTACTAAGGGCGACAGCCACAGTGTTTCTGATCAGGAAGGCACAAATAGCAGTACTTCTAAAACTTATTCACGCGAATATTTGAATAAAAAAGCAGGAGAATGGATAAAGTATTGCGATGAGGTTATCTTCCCGCGTCTGGATTATGGCAAGGGCAAGGGCATCTTTCTTTCTGCAATTTATGTGCTGACGAAGAATAAGCCTGCGCTGATCAAGCTCGAAAATACTGCTTTAGCTTTATATTCCGGCAAGCAAGGCAACAAGGTGCCTTTGCGTTCCAATAAGCTTGATGCGAGCGACAGAGCAGCGGTGAAGAATTACCAGCTGCCGCGGGGGCATTTTGCTAAAGCGATTTCCGAAGAGGAAAAGCTGGCACGGGCGATGCTTTCCCAGCCTGTGGACTGCAGTCGGGACTTTGCACTGTGCAATTGGATTACCACTAATGAGCTTTCGATGCTGGCAGGCCTGCCGCAAAAAGAGGTTATTGGTATGCGTCTGCGTGAAGAGGTGGAGTTCGGACTGAACTATACTGAACCGGAGCAAGAAGATTGTATTTATCTTGGCAATTTGGTACAAAATGGCAATGAGGTCGAAAGAACACCGATATATCTGGATAAGGATGTCCTGGATAAGCACATTTTTATCGCTGGCGTAACGGGCAGCGGCAAAACAACAACCTGCCATAAGATTTTGCTGCAAAGCAAGCTGCCGTTTTTGGTTATCGAGCCTGCGAAAACAGAATACCGCATTTTGCGCAATAACCCGGCCTGCAAGGATTTGCTTGTTTTTACCCTGGGAAATGAAAAGGCCGCTCCGTTCAGACTGAATCCGTTTGAGTTTTTGCCACATGAAAATATCACATCGCATGTAGATATGATTAAAGCCAGCATTGAGGCAGCTTTTGACATGGAAGCAGCAATTCCGCAGCTGATTGAAACAATTCTGTACAAATGCTATGAGGATTATGGCTGGGATATTACCACGAACAAGAATAGCAAGTATGCCGATCCCTTTGCCGATGGTGTTTTTGCCTTTCCGACAATGGGCGATTTGTTGAACAATATTGAAAAGGTTGTTAAGGAGCAGGGCTTCGACGAACGCTTGAAGAATGATTATATAGGCTCTATCCGTGCGCGCCTGCAAAGTCTGGTGATTGGCTCTAAGGGCTTGATGCTTAATACGCGGCGCTCTATAAATTTTGCGGATTTATTAGACCGCAAGGTGGTTCTGGAGCTGGAAGGAATTAAAAATGGCAATGAAAAGGCTTTGATTATGGGCTTTGTTCTTGCTGCCTTCAATGAGGCGGTAAAGGCTCGTTATCTGCATGATAAAAAGGCTCATGCACACATCATTCTTGTAGAAGAATCGCACAGGCTGCTCAGCAAATATATGCCTGGCGACAGCCAAAATAAGAAGCAAGGCGTAGAAACCTTCTCGGATATGCTGGCAGAAATTCGTAAATATGGCGAAGGGCTTATTATCGTTGACCAGATTCCGAATAAGCTGGCGCCGGACGTGCTCAAAAATACGAATACCAAAATCGTACACCGTCTGTTTGCCCAAGATGATAAGGAAGCCGTGGGCAATACGATGGCTTTGAAGGAGGAGCAGAAGGAGTTCTTGTCGAATTTGAACGCCGGCAGGGCGATTATGTTTTCGGATAATTATGGGCAGTCACTGCAGGTGCAGATTAAAGCAGACACCAGCACAGAAAATGAACCCTTGGCAGATGAAGAGCTGACGTGTGCAGCATTTGATTATTATCAGCGCTGCGTATTTAAAAATGTAAAAATAAATGCGCAGAATCTGACTCCAGAGCAGAAGGTGAAGGCCGTAGAGTTACTGTGCAATGATAATGGTATTCCTGCGAATATTATGCGTAGAGTTAATGAGCATAAAGAAGCCTGGAATGAGTATTGTGCAGAGACTATTGAGTTCCTGAGCAATAATATTCCTGCGAATATTGTGCGTAGAGTTAATGAGCATAAGGACGCTTGGAATGAGTACTATGCAACAATGCTGCGCAGCGTAGTAGAAGATAAAATTATCTCGTTAGCTGACATTGTTGCTTGGGGACTGGCAGCTGTGGACCATGCTCAGAAGGACGATAACAATATCAAACAGGCCTTTGCTGAGTATTTTACTGCGTATATGCAGGGAGAAAAGGCAGAAGACAATTTTGTTAAGAATAACGTAAGTTTTATTTAAGAATAGGAGGATTTATTATCATGGGTATTTGGGGCGCTATATGTTCAGTCGCTAGTTCGGTATGCTCGGCAGTGAGCAGTTTGTGCAGTGGTATAGGTGGTGCAGTTATGAGAGGAGTTAGTGCTTTAGCTCCTACTCTTGCTCCCCATATTTTGGTATTTGTGGCAGTAGTTTCCATTTTAGCAGAGTTGTTTACAGACAAACCTAAAGAGGAAAAGCCGGAAGAAATTGGTATGAAGGCAGAGCAGGCAGATAAAAAACCGGAGGATTTTGATTCCGTCAGTGATTATCTTGAATATCTGCGTAACGAGGTAAAACTGGACCCTGCTAAGGTGGAGAAGCTTACTCCAGAAGAGAGACAGAAATATCAGCTGGTCGGCTTAGGCCTGTATATCAAGGATATTGAAGAGAAGAGTGGTTTGAAGCTGGATCCGGATTTCGTTAAGGCAATCCCTAATCTTAAGAATCAGGGATATGAAGCAGCGGACATTGCTAATCTGATGCAGAGCATGAAAAAAATGGTGTGACGGATATGAAGCAGTATGTAGACTTTATGAAAGGCGATTTGCAGCCGGGCTCGCCTGAACGTCAGCAGGTAGGCGCTTCTGTGAAGGATATGGTTGAGAAGCATTTCAAGGGTGCAGACGTCAACATGCGCAAAGAGATTAATAAGCTTGCGGACACCGTAAGAGAATAATTGGGGAGATTAGACAATGAAAGATACAGTGACCGTTATTGGTTGGATAAGCAAAGGAATATTTAGGGGACAGATAGAATTACCTAAGGAAAATAAATTTTCGGTGCTTCTTTTTAGTGGAGAAACTGAGGCGGATTGGGTAAATGTATCACTAGCAGATATTTTTGAGCGTTACCGCATTAATAGGGATACCGCAGCTGTGCGAGTACTGCTCGTAGCAGATACTGAGGTGGATGCCCGCTCTAGCTTAAATGATGTGACAGTTGCGCAAGCAGAGTTTTCGTGGAATGATTTAACTGCTGCTGTAAAAAATGTCGAAGCTAAGCCCTATACATGGAACCTTGATGGGACTGTATTAGACGGAGAAAAAAGAAACTGGCTGCCGGTTAGCCTTGCTCCTCAGGCTAAAAGTAAAGTTGGTTATATCTATAGCTTTCCGCAGATTAAGAGTTCTGAAGCTGCCATGGGCAAAAGTAAAAATGACAAAATTATGCTAGAGAAGCCAAAAGCGCAGGTACGGATAAGAGCCAAAAAGGAGCAGCCAATAAACTTAATTAAAGAAAAACCGACTTTATTTTCAGTGTTAGGCGAGCTAGGCAGAGAAGCAAAAAATAAGGTTTGATGCCAGCAAAAAAGCTCCCGGAGAAATCCGGGAGCTTTTTGCTATGGTGCGGAGGAACGCAGTCACTGCCTCTTCTCCTCATCTTTCCATTGGTGACAAATTTGTGGTTAATCAGCGTGGGAAAGGCGCGTTGCAGTGTTGCTATGGAAATAACCTCACAAAAATTTAAAAGCTTATGTGCATAGCAGCTGCCGACAGCAGTCAGCAAATTATCACAAAAAAATTTTATTCCAGTGTTATTGCTTCTCGCCTCATACTATACTAAAAGCAAGCGGAGGTCAAGTAAGCTTGTAGTGTCTATGTCAAATATATTCCACATATATCAAGCTTAAAGCACCGCACGAGGTCGGTTTTTGGTACATAATAGAGGCAGAGATAAGATACTTCTTTATACAATCTACCGCATATATAAAATTTAAAAGAAGTTTACCAAAATATAAAGTTGAAAATGGGCGATACTATAGCTATAATAAGAAAAAAAGTAAAAGCTTTCAACTCTGATGATTGCAGAGAAGCTTTGGTGTTACTAGGAGGTATACTATATCTATGATAGTTGCATTTTTGGATTTGCTAGGTTTTTCTAATCTGTTGAAAAACAATACTGAAGCTGCTGTTGATAATATAAATTCATTCAATGATATGATTAAAACAAAAGTTATTGATAATAAATGCCATTCAATAGAAGACTATAGAAAGAACCATCCTAATGCTGTTGAATTTCATCAATTTGTGGAAAAGACATCTGTAACTGCATTCGAGCAAATGATAAGTTTTAGTGATTCCTTAGTTTTAGGAGGAACTGATTGCAATAAATTTGTTAAACAATTAGCGAATTTCATTGCCACAGCATATATCGAGTATTCTGAACCATTTCGAGAAGATTTTTCGGATATTAATAAAGTAACTACGAATAAAAATGCGGAAGGATGCATAAACGGAGATATTAGGTATCATAAAGCATTTCCAATATTATTTAGAGGTGGATTGTCAGTTGGCGATGATGTTAGTTTTTTTGACGAGTATCATATTAAAAATTCTGAGTTAAATTTATCGTCATTAAATGTTATGGGACTGACATATTTAAATGCAGTTAAACTTGAAAGTGTTGGAAAGGGTTCTAGATTATTTTGTGATAAATCAGTAGTTGATGCTGTAAATGATGAAACAAGGCGATTAATTAAGGTCGTTGACGAAAAAAAGAAAATATATGAAATTGTATGGACGATAGAGGGTTGTGAAGCTATGACATACAATTCAAGTGATAAATGGCATAATGTAATACATGGAATAAATGATAAAATGTTACCATCTGCGATAAACCTTTATCAGTATTACAAAAATGATGAAGTTTTGGAACCTCAATATAAAGAACTGTTAAATTTGGTATGTGTAGGAATTGTAAAATATGCAAGAGATGAGTGTAATCGAGCTGCTGAAGCAATTGATTATATTAATCAAGTTTTTGAGAAGAAAAGAATTAAATTAATAGATAGCTCAGTATTAAAGAATTTCCTAAATTAGCTTGGGAGGAGAAATGGTATGAGTGATTTAGCATCATTAACAGCGCAAAGAGATGGCTTGTTAAAAAAGATTCGTGAAATAGAAGTACCAAGTAATGGTGTCGAAAAAATTCTTGAGGCCATCAAGAACCAAAGATGGTATTTTATAAAAAACAAACCTAAAATTCTTTTTGATAGAAATACAGGCCTAATTTGGGCCAATTTACATACGTTTAATTATCTCGACAAAGACGGATATAGGTATCCTTCAAAAGATATTGACAATACAATAAATGAATATTCGTTTGGCGTTGATGGCTTTAGAGTACCGACTTGTTATGAGCTTTGGGAAGCAGTAGAAGATAAAACGATACCGTTTCATAGAGATTGCGATCCCCGCTGGATATTGTTTGATATTGATTGTTGGGTTTGCGAATGTAATGGTGATAAATACGGAAAATATTTGTATAACAGTGGAGCTACAGAGGATCTTGAGCTTGAGTGTGATGTAGCCTTATTTCCTTGCTCTGATCATTTGATTCAAAACTCGGATTATCATGAAAAAGTGAACCCAAACAATCCTGTTTACACCGAAAAGGAACGCCTGCAATTTACCTTAGACCTGTTCACCCAAAATGAATTATTACCTGTTTTTAATGATGAAGCAATTACGGAGCTTTATAAAAAGCTATATTTTGAAAAACCGAAATTAGTAGAGCAGCTGCAGGAGCTGGAAAATCAAATCAAGCAATTGCAGACAGTTACCTTGCTTTCATCAGAATTTGATTACACAGCGTTGCTGGCAAAGTATGATCTCAAGGCTATTGATGCTTCTCTCATCAGGTATTATCAGGCTGTGCAGCGGTGGTGCAGGGAGCTCATGGAAAAAGTGGATTATTACGAAGAACAAAAGGCGTCGGTAATCAAGGATTTCAATTTAATCAGCCTTAAGCTTTCCAAGAGATATGAAGCTAATCCCAACCTTACGGAAGCAGAAAACACCTTGCTGTGTGATAGACAACATTTCTTCCAAAAAAACTTTTCTTTGGGAATGAACAGCGTTAAAACAAAGATTTTGGCTGTGAAGAAACAGGCCGATGCTTTAGAATACAGAATTGATGAAATTGATGAGGGTGAAAATTCTCTTCGTGAATTGGCAGAGCTGGAGCAGGAAAAGAGAGCAAGCTTTGCTTTCTTAGCGGAGAATACTGCCAAAATCATCAAAAATGCTTTGCGCAAGATTGAATATTTTGAGGCAAACCATACCTTCGTCATGAATGCTATTAATATCTGGGAGAATTGGACTGAAGGCTATAGAGTGTTCAAAACAACCTATAAAGAGGATATGAAGCATGACTGCGAAGATGATGGAATTGAAGAAGAAATATGGTCTGCCTGGTATCAGGATTGGCAACAGTTAAGATATGTGATTGAATTAAAAATGCAGCCAGTTATTGAACGTGGCTTGCGCTGTTCCATGCCGACGAATAAAGAAGTCAAGACATCTGTCCCGGAACAGCTTATTCATATTTTAGATGATTATAAAAAGCAGATTGATAAATTTTACAAGGAAGAACGCAAAGGAATTTATCAGAAATTTGCTTTTCAGGCTGGTGGCAATTTACAGGAGAAGTTTGAAACAGAAAGCAGTCTTTACAAATTTGTGGCGATGCTTCAGTCAGAGCTGCAGGATATTATCTTCAACTGTAAGAATGCAGAAGACAGAGTCTGGATCTTGAATTGGGCAAATAGCCTGCTGGATATTCAAATTGACGAAGTTTTAAAGTTTGTTGCCAATAATGATTTACAAAAAATATCGCACACCATCTTAGATGAGTTTGCTGCTTTGAAACAAAAGAATTATGATATTTACCTTGCAGATGCTAAAGCATATAGTGAAGAAAAGGCAAGGCGTGAAAAGGCGTACAATTCTTTGATTTTCAAAATGCGTAAGGATTTGGCTAAGTAGCAAAGGAAGTAATGGTTTATGGAAAGCGTTGTTCCGCAGCTGCCGATAACTGATGCAGTATTTACTGAAGAAATTTGGGTGCAGAAGAATCCTGTAATGGGTGACCATATACGCGTAAAACGTATGCATGGTATTTATACGCATCATGGTATCTATGTTTCAGATAATGAAGTTATTCATTTTACCGGTACAGATGATGATAGCATTATGGATTCATCGAAAAACAGGGTTATCAGTTCAGATTTAAATTTTTTCCTCAAAGGCGGCGAGCTGGAGGTAAAAGAATATACTGATGAAGAATTTCAGGACCTGTATGCACCGGACCAGATAGTTGCTTATGCACGTAGCTGCATTGGTGATGGCGATTATAATGTAATTTTTAATAATTGTGAGCACTTTGCCAATGTTTGTACCTTGGGCAGGTTTAGAAGCCATCAGGTAGAACGGTTATTGCAAAATAAGGGGGTTGATGATATGAGCATTTTTGGTAAAATAGGTGGCTGGTTTAAAGGATTGTTTGGTGGCAGTTCCAGTAGTGGTGGTAGTCGCTCGACAAGCTCAACAGTATATGAGCCGGATAAGGTAAGGATAGCTGAGATTGAGCAGAACACAAAGATTAGATTAGCTACCATGGAGCGCGAACGTCAGGAGCTTATGCATAAGGCGCAGATGGAGTTTTTGCAGGCGCATTACGATTGTGAAGAAGCACTTGTGCAGGCCAAGGTGAAGGGATTTGCTGCGACAGCAGAGATGATCATCAGAATGCAGTCCAAGCTGACCGAAATTGCAGAAACACGTATGGAAATTATCGAAAAAGGCTCATTGCCTATTGTCAAGGATATTGAAAAATTTTATGATGAGTTGGGTGATAAAGTAAAAGCAGATAACGATGAGTACAATATGGAAAAACTCCCAGCGTTATTAGAAATCTTGGGAAAATATGAGATTGATTCACCTGCGCATAAGCTGTATCAAAAGCGTATTGAAGACGATATGAGATTGCAGAGTGAGTATTATATGAAGCAGTTGGACAGTATTACTGTACGTCAGCAACAGGTTATTGATGGCTTTATCAAAAGTAAAAATAGCATTATAGAACAAACAGGTATGCTGACGAAGGAATTGCTGGCGAGTGTACAGAAGCAAACGTTAGAGCTTAGTCAAGGTGGAGAGACAAGCTTAAAGGAAATAAAGCAAAAACAGCAAACGCTTTTGTCAGGTCAGAAACCGTTGGCTTTAAGCGAAGGCAAGCAGGATGAAGTAAAAAATAAATAACTTCAATTTTTACACCCGCTCCGCCAACTATGGCAATCGGCTCTCGGAGAAATCCGGGAGCTTTTTTGTTGAAAAGCCCGCATCATCGTGAAAACTTTATTGACAAGCATCCTTAAAAGTGTTATAAATTTAGGTACTGTCAATAGTTTTGCGCAAATCTCTTCAGACATCCTAGCAGAAGTTTATT
>OLNX01000976.1_pt1 | contig 26232 bp, 18 predicted proteins | sample 1672611 | NCBI WGS metagenome assembly OLNX01 (sample SAMEA3136705, study PRJEB25190) | human gut metagenome | reverse complement strand
CATAGAATACCTCAATATAATTATAGTTTTTATTATGATACTTGTTGATTTTTTCTGTAAGTCTCATTATACTTATATTAGCGTGAACGTCAAGGACACAGAGCCGGACGTAACCGGGAATGTTTTTGAGCTGCGATTTTTACAGAAGAAGCAGTTCGTGACAGTATACATTTAATAAGAAAAAGGAGAAGTGACATGAAAGCAAAACTGATTGAAAAATTTGTATCCATCTATGGGGAAGGTGGAGAAATCCGTTCATTCTTTTCACCGGGACGTGTAAACCTGATCGGAGAGCATACAGACTACAACGGAGGACACGTTTTCCCATGTGCACTGAGCATCGGAACTTACATGATCGTCCGCAAACGTGAAGACCGTACGATCCGTTTCTATTCTGAAAACTTCAGCAAACTGGGCGTGATCGAGACAAGCCTGGATGATCTGGTATATTCTGAAAAAGCAGGATGGACCAACTATCCGAAGGGAGTTATGTGGGCAATGGAAGGCAGAGGATACAAGATCCCGACCGGTATGGATATCCTGATCTACGGCACGATCCCGAACGGTTCCGGACTTTCTTCTTCCGCATCTCTGGAAGTACTGACAGGACTTGCAGTCCGTGATCTGTTTGGATTCGAAGGAATCAGCATGATCGATCTGGCACTGATCGGACAGTATTCTGAGAACAACTTCAACGGATGCAACTGCGGTATCATGGATCAGTTCGCAGTGGCAATGGGCAAAAAAGACCATGCGATCTTCCTGGATACCAGCGATCTTAGCTATGAATATGCAAGTGTAAAACTGGAAAATGCAAAGATCGTTATCACAAACAGTAAAGTAAAACACAGCCTGGTAGATTCTGCTTACAATGACAGAAGAAACGAATGCGAAACAGCATTAAAAGAGCTGCAGACAGTTGTAGATATCAAAGGACTTGGCGATTTAAGCGAAGAAGAATTCGAAAAATATAAAGATGCCATCAAAGATCCGGTTCGCCAGAAGAGAGCACATCATGCCGTATACGAAAACCAGAGAACTATCCAGGCTGTAGCAGCACTGAATGCAGGTGACGTAGAGAAATTCGGTAAACTGATGAATGCTTCACATGTATCTCTGAGAGATGACTATGAAGTATCCTGCGAAGAGATCGACGTACTGGTAGATCTGGCATGGGAGACCGAAGGCGTGATCGGTTCCCGTATCACAGGCGGCGGATTCGGCGGCTGCACCGTAAGTATCGTAAAGAATGATGCAGTAGATCACTTCATTGACAAACTGGGCAAAGCTTACAAAGAAAAGACAGGACATGAAGCTGAATTCTATGTAGTGGAAATCGGAGACGGAGCAAAAGAAATTTAAGCAGGAGGAAACGTCATGACATTTGATGAAAATGTAAAACGTCTGGTACAGTATGGCATAGAGAGCGGACTGGTACCGGAAGAAGAACGTATTTATACCACCAACCAGCTGCTGGAGCTGTTTGGGGAGGAAGAATATACCGAGCCGGAGACAGAGTTCAAAGATGTAGATCTGGAAGAAGTTCTGGAAGAGCTGCTGGACTATGCAGTTGAAAAAGGCGTATTAAAAGAGAACAGTGTTGTTTACCGTGACCTGTTTGACACAAAGATCATGAACTGCCTGGTTCCGCGTCCGGCACAGGTGATCGGAACGTTCAAAGAGCTGTACAAAGAGTCACCGGTAAAAGCAACAGACTACTATTATAAATTAAGCCAGGACACCAACTATATCCGCCGTTATCGTATCAAAAAGGATATTCGCTGGAAGGTGCCAAGTCAGTACGGAGACATTGATATTTCCATCAACTTATCCAAACCGGAAAAAGATCCGAAAGCGATCGCAGCAGCAAAGAATGTCAAAGCAAGCAGTTATCCGAAATGTCTGCTCTGCCCGGAAAACGAGGGATACGCAGGCCGTGTTAATCATCCGGCGAGACAGAACCACAGAATCATTCCGATCACGATCAATGATACACCATGGGGATTCCAGTATTCTCCATATGTATATTACAATGAGCATTGCATCGTGTTCAACAGCAAGCATACTCCGATGAAGATTGAGAGAAACACCTTTATCAAACTGTTTGATTTTGTAAAACTGTTTCCTCATTATTTCCTGGGATCCAATGCAGATCTTCCGATCGTTGGTGGTTCTATCTTAAGTCATGATCATTTCCAGGGCGGACATTATACATTTGCAATGGCAAAAGCTCCGATTGAGAAGCATGTGACGATTCCGGGATTTGAAGATGTGGAAGCCGGCATTGTCAAATGGCCGCTTTCCGTACTTCGTATCCGCCACAAAGATTCTGCGCGTCTGGTCGATCTGGCAACTCATGTACTGGAAGTATGGAGAGGATATACCGATGAAGCTGCATTTGTTTTTGCAGAGACAGACGGAGAACCGCACAACACGATCACACCGATCGCACGTAAAGCAGGCGATATGTTTGAACTGGATCTGACTCTGAGAAACAACATCACAACAGAGGAAAATCCGCTTGGTGTATATCATCCGCATGCAGAGTATCATCACATTAAGAAAGAAAATATCGGTCTGATCGAAGTTATGGGGCTGGCAGTTCTTCCGGCAAGACTGAAAGAAGAACTGGAACTTCTGGAAGAATACATTCTGGAAGGAAAAGATATCGCATCCAACGAAAAGATTGAGAAACATGCCGCATGGGCAGCTGAATTTCTTCCGAAATACAAGGATATCAACAAAGAGAATGTTCATGAAATCCTTCAGAAAGAAGTTGGTATTGTATTTACACATGTTCTGGAAGATGCCGGTGTTTACAAATGCACACCGGAAGGCAGAGAAGCATTTATGAGATTCATCGAATCATTATAAAAAAACACATAATATACAAAAGACAGGGACTTAAGGCGCAGAGCTTTGAGTCCCTGTCTGCATATAAAAAGCACAGACGGGACAGTAGCATATTACAGTCCGGAAACAGAACTGTGTTAAAATGACATTATAAGGTATGTTTGGAGAATGTGAAAACAGTGCGAAGGAAATTCCGGCAAAGGAGGCATGGAATGAAGCAAAAATATGTACTTACAGCAGTGGCGGTTGTGGCTGTCGGAGCGGTGGCATTGGGTACGGTCCCGATGTGGGAAGGGACGAATTCTGTGAAACAGGAGGAGACCAGAACGAGTATTATTGAGGATCCGGTAAATACAGAAACAGAAGTAACCGGTACGCCAACGCCTCTTCCGACGACGGCCCCGGTTACTGGAATTTCTCATACGGACAGTTATGAAGATCTTTATGCCCAGGTAAAAGAATGGCAGAATAATTCTTCATACAGTAATGTTCAGCCCCGCATCATGACTGTTGAAGAGTCAGCAGATGCGGCAGGGACAGACTCGGCTGCTTCAAATTCCAGTATGGCGGCAACTATGCCGGAAGAACCGATTGACCAGGAATATGGCTTTGATCCATCATCAGAAGGTAAAGATTATTCTACGACCACCACACAGGAAGAACTGATTGATGAGGCAGATATCGTAAAAACAGATGGCAGCTGTATTTATGCCATGGACAGTAAAGGAACATTGCGTATTGCAGATGCAGCGTCCATGAAATTACTCTGTGAGATTAATGGAGAGAACAGCTCCGATTATAAGGAAATGTATGTGGATGGTAATTGCCTGCAGCTGATCTGTCAGCAGGAAGATTATATAACCTATAAAGGCAGTATAGATCTTCCGTCAGCAAATGCAGGTGGAGAAAAGAATACAGATGGAGTCCGAACCAGTTATAGTATGCCGGTAACTACTGTGACAGTAGAAACCTATGATATCTCAGACAGGGAAAAACCCAAAAAGACAGGCGTTTATCATCAGGATGGAAGTTATCTTTCCTCTCGAAGAACTGATGGAAGAATGTATCTTTTTACATCATATACTCCGGAAGTCGGAGACAGCGCAGATCAGTTACAGTACTATGTGCCAAGGTGCGGAGAAGAGTATATTGCCTATGACCATATTTACCTTCCGACACCGGAAAAAGATTTTTCTTATAATGGCAGGATATATCTGGTAGCAGGGGCTGTCGCACAGGAGAATCCGGATCAGGCAACAGATGTTATGGCCGTTGTCAGCAGCGCAAATATTTTTTATGTCAGTGAAAATAATATCTATTCAGCAACAGAAATCTGGAATGACCGGGAAACTCGTACGGAAATTGTACGAATCGGCTACAGAGATGGGAAATTTACCGACGGGGCAGCAGGTTCTGTAGTGGGGGAACTTCACAACAATTTTTCCATGAACGAGGCAGATGACTGTCTTCGCATTGTAACCACTGTTGAAGGCTGGGATAAAGATTATAGTAATTTTTCCAGAAGTAATGGATTATATGTGCTGAATGAGAAACTCAAAACAATTGGAAAGATTGAAGATCTGGCAGAGGGAGAGCAGATAAAGGCTGCACGGTTTATGGGAGATACAGGATATTTTGTCACATATCGAAATACGGATCCTCTTTTTGCAGCAGATCTTTCTGATCCGAAGAACCCCAGGATTATGAGCGAACTGAATATTACCGGATTTTCTGAGTATCTGCATTTCTACGGAGAAAATCAATTGCTGGGAATCGGCTGGGAAACAGATCCGGACACAGGCAATGTGACGGGGATGAAATGTTCTATGTTTGATATTTCCGATCCATCAGATGTCAGAGAAACAGACCGTTTTATATTAAAGGATGTTTCATTTTGTGACGCGCTTTATAATTACCATGCGATTCTTGCAGCTCCGAAGAAAAGTCTGTTCGGGTTTGCTTATGGAATCTATGGAGATAACACTGATGTATATGACAGCAGTGAGAATTATTATTATGCACTGCTTTCCTATCATGATCAAAATGGATTTGAGCCGCAGATGTATCTGAATATCAATGACAGTGAACTTTTTGCAGGCTCCATGAGTTATCAGGATTATTGCAGAGTACGCGGCGTGTATATCGGAGATATGTTTTATCTGGTAACAGAGAAAGGAATTGTTTCTTATAATATACAGAAGGATTATGAACAGACCGGAACCCTTAAATGGGAAGCTTAAACGCAATAAAACCATGTTTCTCCTGTATTTACTCCTTGCAGTAATCCAACGAATAGTCTATACTAGAAAGCAATTGGATGAGAATGAAGACAGAGAGGTATAGATTATGAAGCTCACAACTGTAAAAGAAATTTATAAAAACAGAGAAGAATACCTGAACAGGGAAGTAACTGTAGGAGGATGGGTACGAAGCGTACGTGGTTCCAAGGCATTTGGTTTTATCGTACTTCATGATGGTACTTTTTTTGAGACACTGCAGGTTGTATATCACGACAATATGCCGAATTTTGCCGAGATCAGCAAGCTGAATGTAGGTGCTGCTATTATCGTCAGGGGAACTCTGGTTCCGACACCGGAAGCAAAACAGCCGTTTGAAATTCAGGCTGATGAAGTACAGGTAGAAGGCGCATCTGCACCGGATTATCCGCTTCAGAAGAAACGTCATACTCTGGAATACCTGAGAACCATGACACATTTGAGACCGAGAACAAACACTTTTCAGGCGGTATTTCGTGTACGTTCCCTTTGTGCATACGCGATCCACAAATTCTTCCAGGAAAGAGGTTTCGTATATGTACACACACCGCTGATCACAGGAAGTGACTGCGAGGGTGCGGGAGAGATGTTCCAGGTTACTACACTGGATATGAAGAATCCTCCGCTGAATGAAGACGGTACTGTAGATTACAGTCAGGATTTCTTCGGCAAAGAGACTAATCTTACAGTAAGTGGTCAGCTGAACGGTGAGACTTATGCACAGGCATTCCGTAATATTTATACATTCGGACCGACTTTCCGTGCAGAGAACTCCAATACAACACGTCATGCTGCTGAGTTCTGGATGATCGAGCCGGAATGTGCATTTGCCGATCTGAATGACAATATGGATCTTGCAGAGGACATGCTGAAATACGTGATCCGTTATGTGCTGGAGAATGCTCCGGAGGAGATGAACTTCTTCAATTCCTTTATCGACAAAGGACTTCTGGATCGCCTGAACCATGTAGTGGATTCTGAGTTTGGTCATGTGACTTATACAGAAGCAATTGAACTTCTGGAGAAAAACAATGACAAATTCGATTACAAAGTATTCTGGGGATGCGACCTTCAGACAGAGCATGAGCGCTATCTGACAGAGCAGATTTATAAGAAGCCCGTATTCGTAACCGATTACCCCGTAGAAATCAAGGCGTTTTATATGCGTCTGAATGATGATAAAAAGACCGTTGCGGCAATGGATTTGCTTGTGCCCGGCGTTGGCGAAATCATCGGCGGCAGCCAGAGAGAGGAACGACTGGAGGTTCTGGAAAACCGCATGAACGAGCTGGGTCTGAAAAAAGAGGACTACTGGTGGTATCTGGATCTGCGTAAATACGGCGGCACAAGACACGCAGGCTTCGGTCTGGGCTTTGAACGTGCGGTAATGTATCTGACAGGTGTCGGCAATATCCGCGATGTCCTGCCTTACCCTCGTACCGTAAATAACGCAGAATTCTAATCCGATTTTGCAGAAAATAAAAGAGTCTGTATGGGAATTTTCCCATGCAGGCTCTTTTTTGTATACAGAAAAACGCCTTGTGTTACAAGCAGCTTACAAATTTCTTACGAATTTCTTAAATTTCCTTCCCCTCTCTTGAGGGAAGCGTTTTCTTCTGCTAGAGTGAAAGCAGAAGCAAAAGCACAGTTGTATTTTCGGGGAGGGACAAAACATGAAAAAACTCGTTTGTATGGCACTCAGCGCAGCACTTCTGGCAGGGAGCGTGCCTGCCTACGCGGCAGATTATATCACAAAGGTGCCGCATACCTTTACGGCAAGGGTCGGCACAACGGAATTTACCAAGGACGGCGCAGCACAGCCCTTGGATGTGCCGATTTATATTAAGGATGGCTATACCATGCTGCCCCTGCGCACCTTTATGAAGGCGGCGTTGGGCGAGAAAAGCCAAATGGCTTGGGATAATGAAACCAAGGCGGCGACAGTAGCATTTGGGGGAAATCTCATCCGTTTTTCGGTAAAGGAGAATACCATCGCAAAAAACGGGAAGGACTTACCTGTCTGGGGCAAAATGGAAGTGAAGGATGGGCGCGTTTTCGTTCCCCTGCGGAACTGGTCGGGTATTTTGCAGTCCATCGGTTATCTCATAGAGGAGGGCGATATCACATGGGACAGCACCACAAGGCTGGCAACCGTCCGCGCTGTGGAACAGAAGCTTGACCCCTCCAATGGTCTGGAAAAGCCTGCACTGAGCCGCAAGGGCGCGCAGGCATCCTACGCTGTCGCACTTTCCACGCAGTATGATGAAATCGAACCCCTTGGGGACGGCTATTTCCTTGCACAGAAATATACGGGAGAAACGAATGTCGGCTTGGGTGTCAGCATGGGCGGACGCGAAAATGTACGGTATCTTCTGGATAGTAAGGGAAAGGTGTTGCAGACCTATGACACCGGAACGGATAACTATATGGAGGACGGCGGCGAGCGAACCTTCTTAGTTGGCAGAAATACGGAAAACGGCTTTGGCAATGGTGCCATCGACTGGGAAGGCAAAACCGTCATCCCCTTCATTTATAACAGCGTAGAGCCTTTTTCCGAAGGCCTGGCGGCAGTTTCGGATAAAAACGGCACAGGCTTTGTGAATCGAAACGGCGAGGTTGTGATTCCTTTGCAGTTTGAGGAGGCAAAACCCTTCTCCGATGGTCTGGCAGTTGTGAAGAAAAAAGACGGCACCTATGCTTATATTGATAAAACAGGCAAAATCGTCATTGATGCCGCGAACTACAGGCATGTGGAGTCCTTCTCGGAAGGTCTGGCAATGGTACGAAGCAGTGATGCGCGTCGGGCAGGCTTTATTGATCAAACAGGCAAGGAGGTTATCCCCTGTCAGTATCGTTGGGCAGGCTATTTCCGAAACGGTGCAACCTATGCGTCAGATGCGGAAGGAAAAAACTGGCTGATTGATAAAGCAGGCAAAAAGCTGAAACGGATTGCGGATGCAGAATATCTGGTATATGCAGATGATGATAGGACAAAACCAAATCAGCAGAAGAACGGCATGGCAATGACGGAGGAGATTGTGAATCTGCCCGATGGCGACCATGAGCATGTAAGACGCTATTTTGATGAAACAGGCGAAATTTCCTATGAAACCTATCGTCTGAAAAAGGGACTTTCCGAGGGACTTGCACCGTATTGGGATGCGACGGCAAAGAAATACGGCTATGTAAACGAAAGCGGCACTTGGGTGATTGCCCCTGCATTTGATGCGGCGGAGAGATTCCAAGACGGCTATGCGGTGGTTGCCAATGAAATCAAATTGGCAGACGGTACAAAGGATGTCGAATGGGGCATTATCCAAAATCCGAACAGATAAAAAGGGGGAAAAGGCGTATGAAAAAAATATTCTGTATGGCACTCAGCGCGGCACTTCTGGCAGGGAGCGTGCCTGCCTACGCGGCGGAGGAATCACTGTTCACGAAAACACCGCATACCTTTACGGCAAGGGTCGGCACAACGGAATTTACCAAGGACGGCACAGCACAGCCTTTGGATGTGCCGATTTATATCAAGGATAGCTATGTCATGCTCCCTCTGCGCACCTTTATGAAGGCGTTGTATGCGGATGCAGAGCTTGTCTGGGAGGATGGGATTCAGCTTGCCAAGGTCACCATGCAAGATTACACGCTGAGCTTTGATATCACCGGCAACCGCATCTGGAGAAACAGCAGCCTGTTGCCTTCGTTTGGGCAGATGGAGGTCAAGGACGGCAGAGTTTTTGTCCCCCTGCGCGATTGGGAGGGCGTGCTGAAATGCTTTAACCGCTATATCGTCGATGCGGATGCTCTCAGCTGGGATGCAGAAACAAAAACCGCAGCCGTACAGCTGACAGAGCTGACAGCGGCAACGGCAAACGATACCTCCTCCGTCAAGGGAACGGGCGAAGCGGCAGTGTTCGGCATTCCCCTGACAGACCGCTATGATGATATCAAATCCATCGGCGGCGATTATTTCATCGCGGAAAAATACGTCAATACCGATGGGGATATTCTGGGTGCGCCGCAGGAATATGAAAATCAGCAGGCAGATTGGTTCCTTCTGAATCAGCAGGGTAAGGTACTGCTCCAATATAGCAATAAGGATGTTCTCAGACTGCGCGGCTATGGGGATGGTTTCCTGCGTTTGAATAAACGGGACGGAACAAGCCAGATTCTTGATATGGAAGGCAATATGCAGTTTGCGGACGATTACCATGTGATAGACAGCTTTTCCGAAGGTCTGGCAATGGTGATGGACTATAAGGAAAGAAAAAGCGGTTATATCAACGCAAAGGGCGAAGAAGTCATTTCCCTATCCTCTTACAGTGCCGATGCCTTTTCCGAGGGCTTGGCGGCAGTAGGCGTAGATCTTCCGAAGGAAGAAGGAAGGCAGAGCGCAGAAACCCGTTATGGCTATATTGATAAAAAAGGAGGCTGGGTCATCGAGCCGAAATACAGAGATGCATTTGCTTTCCGGGATGGTCTCGCAAAGGTAGAGGATACGGACAGAAATATCGGCTATATCGATAAAACCGGCAAAGAGGTTATCCCCCTGCGCTATAACAAAATAACAGATTTTTGGAACGGCAAAGCCTTTGCACAGGAAAAAAGCGGCGAGGTTATCCTGATTGATACCACGGGCAAAAAGCTGAAATCCATCATAACGGGGAAATATCTGGATGACTGCGGCAACGGCATCATTTCCACGGAGGTTTCGGAGCAGGTTGCACCCGGCAGGGTGGAATATGTGAAGCTGTACTTCGATGAAAACGGGCGCATTTCCAAAGAGGATGCCAGATGGAGAATGCGGCTTTCCGAAGGGCTTGCCCCCTATCAGGATGAAAAAACAGGCAAATACGGCTATGTCGGCGAGGACGGCACATGGGTCATTGCCCCCACCTTCGATTTTGCAAGAGATTTCAAGGACGGCTATGCCGTTGTCTCCAAAAAAGTAACACTTGCAAACGGCAAAGAGGATGTCCAATGGGGCACTGTCTGCCACCCCATCTAAAAACGGCATAAGAAAACCCCTTCGTACCTTTGGTACGAAGGGGCAATTTTATTTGTCCAAAAATACAGATTGTAACAGCCGCCTGCCGCAGTCCGTTTTCGCCACGTTTTCCAGAAAATGCGCCACGGCTTCTTTTCCCAAGCCCTTTTCCGCCGCATTCACCAGAAAATCCGCCTCAATCAGAATCTGATAATCCATTCCGTCAATCCCTGTCACCGTATGGTGGTGTGCAATCAGATAGGAAATGCGGTCAATCAGTTCTGCGTCGAATCCGCTGTCCGCCAAAAAGTCACGCACCAGCCGAGGGCTTTCCGCCTCCTGATGCTTGCCGTCCGTATTGCCGTATTTTTCCCGACAGAGCGGACAGGAAATATCGTGGATGATTGCTGTCGCCTCCAGCAGAAACTGCGTTTTTTCGTCTAAGCCCTCTGCCTCGCCAATCGTTTTCGCATACGCCCAGACGCAGAGAAAATGGTGGATATCCGCCGTATTACCTGCGGAAAAGGCAATCATTTTTTCCGTTAATTGCGGTATCGTAAGCATCCTTGTTCCTTCCTTCTCTTTTGTAAAAATTGTTGAAAGCTGCTTATTTGCTGAACATGGAGAGATACCCCATCACGAATACAAACAGAATAATCAGCGGCAGAATATATTTCACATACAGCCGAATCCCGTTCGGGAATTTCAGCCCTTCGCCGGCGTTTGCCTCGTCCATGAAGCTCTCCCAGCCCCAGCCGTTTTTGCATGCACAGAACAGCACATAAACGATACTGCCCAGCGGCAGAATATTATTGGAAACCAGGAAATCCTCCAGATCCAGAATCGCAGTGCCCTCGCCCAAGGGCTGTAAGCCGCTCAGCACGTTGTAGCCCAGCGCGCAGGGCAGGCAAAGCACAATCAGTGCCACAATATGATACGCAACAATTTTCTTGCGCGGCGCATCCGTCATATCCGTCCAGAAGGTAATCAGGTTCTGGAATACACCGATGACCGTAGAGAATGCCGCAAAGCACATGAACAGGAAGAACAGCGTCCCCCAGAGCCGACCGCCCGGCATTGCATTGAATACGTTGGGGAGTGTCACGAAAATCAGTCCGGGGCCCTGACCGGGGTCAACCCCATAAGCAAAGCACGCAGGGAAGATAATCAGACCTGCCATCAGCGCAACCGCCGTATCCAGAATCGTAATGCAGATTGCCTCGCCCATCAGGGAGCGGCTGCGGTCGATAAAGCTGCCGAAAATCGCAATCGCGCCCATGCCGATGCTCAGCGTGAAGAAAGCCTGACTCATCGCGGCAAAAAGCACCTCCGTAATGCCGTATTCCATCAGCTTGGAAAAATCGGGATAGAGATAGAACCGCAGTCCCTCCTCGCCCCCTGCCAGAAAGAAGGAGCGCACCGCAAGAACAATCATCAGCACCAGCAGCGCAATCATCATCACCTTCGTGATTTTTTCCACGCCGTTTTGCAGTCCCTTGCCCACAATCAGCATACAACTGATGACAACGGCAATCATAAACGCAACATTCAGCGTCGGGTTGGCAAGGGTGTTGTTGAAGGTTGCGCCGATTTCATCCGCGTTCATCCCTACAAAGCCGCCTGCCGCCATCTTGAAGAAATAATAAACCATCCAACCGGCAACCGTGGTGTAAAACATCATCAGGATGTAGTTACCTGCCATTGCAGGAAATTTGAACCAATGCCATTTCGTTCCCTTCGGCTCCAGCACATCCATGGAAAGGGCAACACTGCGCTGACTGGCGCGCCCAACGGCAAGCTCCAGTGTCAGAATGGGAATGCCCAGAATGAGCAGAAATACGAAATAAATCAGCACAAAGGCAGCACCGCCGTATTTCCCTGTGATGTAAGGGAATTTCCACACATTCCCCAGACCGATGGCACAGCCTGCGGAAATGAGCAGGAAGCCCAGACGGGAGCTGAATTTCTCTCTGTTTTCCATAAAAACCTCCTGAAAATTTGATTTTTTTGCATGAGATACGGGAAAAAGCCTGTATCCCTTCTGATTCGTTGTCAGATAAGCTTGCTTTATTATAGAGAAAAATCCATAAAAATACAACAGTAAATCGAATAATTCGATGGAATGTATCGGAAGAATTGTTTTCTCGATAGTAAAAGCATTTCAGGTAGCTTTTTTTCATTGGAACAGGTATACTGAAAGAAGAATTTGTAGGACAAATGAGAGGGAGAGGGTATAAAAATGAAATTCGATTTTACCGGTCTGTTAAAAAATGAAATGAAGCCTGCCTTAGGCGTAACAGAGGTCGGCGCGATTGCCCTTGCGGCGGCGAGAGCCTATGCGGCTGTGGGCGGTAAGCTGCAGGAGATTCGCATGGTGATGAATGGCGGCATGTATAAAAACGCCTTTTCCTGCGCCATTCCCGGCACGGAGGAGCTTGGCTGCAATATGGCGGCGGCATTGGGTGCCTTGGGCGGCGATTGGACGCTTGGTCTGGAGGTGCTGAAAAATATTACAGCCGCACATGTTGCCGAGGCAAAGACATTGCAGATTCCCATGGATATCAAAGCCGATGAAACAAAGGAGGGCATTTATATCCTTGCGGAAATCCGGACAAGCGAAGGGGTCGGCGTTTGCCGCATTGAGGACTTCCATGCGAATATCGTTTTTGTTGCAAAAAATGATACCGTTCTCTTTCAGGCAGAGCAGACAAAGGCGGCGGAACAGCAGCATGCCTTTGATTTTGAAGCAGTTACCGTTGCGGATATGGTGGATTATGCAAAAACCGTTCCCATCGCAGAATTGTCCTGTGTGAAAGAAATGATTGCCATGAACTGTGCGCTTTCCGCCGAGGGCGAGAAGGGCGTAGGTCTGCAAATCTGGAAAACTCTGGCAGCCTTCCGTAATAGAGGTGCTGTCGGTGACGATATGATTTACGCCGCACAGAGGCTGACCTGCTCCGCCATGGATGCGCGTCTGGCAGGTCTGCCCTTTCCTGCCATGAGCATTGTCGGCAGTGGCTCCCATGGAATTCTCTGCTCCATGCCCGTTGTTTCCTATGGCAGATTTGCAGGAAAAACAGAGGAAGAAATCATCCGCGGCGTGGCACTCAGCTGCTTAATCACCATTTTCAGCAAACATTATACCGGCAGACTTTCTGCCCTCTGCGGCTGTGTGCTGGGTGGCGGCAGCGGTGCGGCGGCAGGTATTGTGCTGCTCATGGGCGGCGGCGCGAAGGAGGCCTCCGCGGCAATGGATCACATGGCGGCAAATCTTACCGGCATGATTTGCGATGGCGGCAGTATCGGCTGTGCGCTCAAGGCATCCGCAGGGGTCTATGCGGCATATCTTTCCGCAATGCTCGCCATGGAAGGCATTGCCATTCCGCATAATTTCGGCGTAATCGGTTCCTCCGCAGAGCAGACGGAAAAGAATCTGGGACGTATCTCCGATGAGGGGATGGCTCCCATGGACAGTACGATTATTGATGTCATGCAGAAGGGAAAATAAAATAAACCCCCATCGGTGAACCGATGGGGGTTGTTTCTGTCCAAAATCTGTTTTCAGCTTAAATTAAAGCAGATTTTTTCTCTGTTCTTCCGCAGACAGGGGAGAAAGATAGGTGGGTGCAACATCAAATACAGTCTTTGCCCCTGTGATGCCCTCCTGTGCCATCTTGTAAGCCGCTCTTGCATAAGCAACAATTACGCTGGAAGTAAATTCGGGGTTGGAGCCCAGCTTCAGAGAATATTCAATCATCTGCTTGGTATCTGCGCCGGTTGTGCCTGTGCGGATAACAAAGCCGCCGTGAGGGATACCGCTGTGGTCGCGATCCAGCTCCTCCTGAGAAATGAAGTGAACCGTTGTGTCATAATCAGCGAAGTAGTTGGGCATGGTCTTGATTTCGTTTTCAATGCGTGCCAGATCTGCGCCTTCCTCAGCCACAACATAGCATTCTCTTGTGTGTTTTTCTCTTGTGGTCAGCTCGGGGTTTTCGCCTGCTCTTACCTTTTCCAGTGCCGCAGGAACGGGAACGGTATACTGCTTGCCATCCTTTACACCCTTAATGCGTCTGATGGCATCGGAATGTCCCTGACTTACGCCTCTGCCCCAGAAGGTGTAATCCTTGCCGTTGGGCAGAATGCAGTTGCCGATCAGTCTCTGCAGGCTGAACATACCGGGGTCCCAGCCGACGGAAATGAAAGCAATATGACCGCCTTCCTTTGCGGAAGCGTCTACATTTGCGAAATGCTCAGGAATTTTTGCGTGGGTATCAAAGCTGTCCACGATGTTGAAATATTTTGCATATTCAGGGCTCTGTACAGGCAGGTCTGTCGCACTGCCGCCACAGAGAATCATAACATCAATGTCGTCTTTTTTGCTGATTGCGTCCTTTACGTTATATACAGGTACATCGGGGCTCTGTGTTTTCAGTGCTTCGGGGGCTCTTCTGGTGAAGAAAGCCGCAAGCTCCATGTCGGGGTTCTGTCTGATTGCCAGCTCCACGCCCTTCCCTAAGTTGCCATAGCCCAAAATACCAATTCTGATTTTTTCTGCCATTTTCATCATCCCTTTTCTTTAGAATAAAAATTTTAAAAACGAAAAAACTTTTTTAAATATTTTTTTTGAGTATAGCACAAGAATCCGCAGAAGAAAATATTTTCCCAGTAAAAAAATAGAAAATCCATTTTTTCTTGATGGAAGGGGTATCACAAAAACTTATTGCTTACTGCTTTGTGATAGCATATTTTCAATAAACCGATGCTTATTTCCCTCTCACCACGCGGAACAGCTGAATCAGCAGGGTCGGCAGGAAGGCAAACCCGGCGATTTTCAGGATATCATTCCCGGTCAGTGCATTGCTGATGTCAAATAACCCATGCAGGGCAGGGATACAAAGCACTGCAAACAGTAGCAATGCGCCGATTGCAAATGCTCCGAAGCAGAAGGGGTTCATCGGCAGGCGGAAAACGGAGCGCGTGCCGCGGCAGTTAAAGCCGTGGAACAGTCGTGCAAGGCAAAGCGTTGCAAACGCCATCGTACAAGCCATTGCGCCGCTGACTGCCAGACCGTTGTAAAACGCAAGCATGGTTACAATCGCAATCAGAACGCCCTGTAAGGAAAGCCGCTTCAGAAAAGCGCCTGTCAAAATCCCTTCGTTTGCTTTTCTGGGTGCCTGATTGAGCAGGTCGCCCGTCGGCTGCTCCATGTTGACCGCAAGTGCAGGCAGGCTGTCCGTCAGCAGGTTGATGAATAAAAGCTGTACTGCCGTGAAGGGCAGTGGCAGCCCCATCAAAGAGGTAAACATGACAACCAGAATCCCTGCCAGATTGCCGCTCAACAAAAAGCCGATGGAATTTTTGATATTTGTATATACATTTCTGCCGTTGGCAACGGCTTTGACAATGGTCGCAAAATTATCATCTGTCAGAATCATTGCCGCAGCATCCTTGGAAACCTCCGTCCCCGTAATGCCCATGGCAATGCCGATGTCTGCCTGCTTGAGGGCAGGGGCATCGTTCACGCCGTCCCCTGTCATCGCAGTGATGCAGCCGTTTTCCTGCCATGCGCGCACAATGCGGATTTTATGCTCAGGAGAAACGCGCGCGTAAACCGAAATCTGCCGTACCTTTTTCTTCAGCTCCTCGTCCGTCATGCGCTCCAGCTCTGCCCCTTCAACGGCAAGGTCGCCCTCCTGCAAAATCCCGATTTTTTTCGCAATCGCAGAAGCCGTTACCTTATGGTCACCCGTAATCATCACAGGGCGGATACCTGCGCGGCGGCAGTCGGCAACCGCTGCGGCGGATTCCTCACGAGGAGGGTCCATCATGGCAATCAGACCCACAAAGGTAAGGTCATTTTCATCCTCTAATGTCAGCGGACGGTTTTCGGGCAGTGTCTTTTCCGCAAAGGCAAGCACACGAAGCCCCTCCGCAGAAAAAGCCGCAATCTGTGCATGGATTTCTTTGGCAATCGCATCCTCCATGGGAACAACGCCCGTTTCTGCCTTCGCAGAGGAACACCGTCCCAGAAGCACATCCGGCGCACCCTTGGTCAGAAGTGTGGTTTTTCCGGCAATTTCGTGCAGGGTGGACATCAGCTTTCTGTCAGAATCAAAGGGCAGCTCCTGCAAACGAGGGAAGCCCTGCCGAATTTCGTTTTCATCTCCGCCTGCCTTGCGGCAAAATGCCAGAAGGGCGGTTTCGGTCGGGTCACCGATTTGTGCATCCTCGTGGATGGCCCCATCATTGCAAAGCACGCTTTCCCCGATGAGCTCCTTTAAAGGGGATTGCGGCTGTTCTTCCGCATCCCAAACCCTGCCGAGTGTAAATGCCTTCTGTACGGTCATTTTATTCTGTGTCAGTGTCCCTGTCTTATCGGAACAGATAACGGAAACAGAGCCAAGTGCCTCCACCGCACGCAGCTTTTTGATGATGGCATTCTGTTTTGCCATCTTCTGTGTCCCGATTGCAAGTCCGATTGTCACGATAGAGCTTAATGCTTCGGGAATCGCCGCAACTGCCAGTGCAACTGCAAACATCAATGCCTGCCCAAGTCCCATCTGCCGCCATACGCCAAGCGCAAACACAATCGCACAGATAATCAGAATCAGAATCGAAAGCTTTTTGGAAAAATCGTCCAGACTTTTCTGCAAAGGCGTTTCCTTCTCCTGCGCGGATGCCATCAGATGCGCGATTTTCCCCATTTCCGTATCCATGCCTGTCGCCGTCACAAGCACCACCGCACGCCCGTAGGCAACAGGCGAACCGCTGTAGACCATATTCAGGCGGTCGCCCAAGGGCAGTTCTTCTGCATCAAGCGGTCGGTCGGTTTTGTTGATGTTTTCCGATTCCCCTGTCAGTGCGGATTCGTTGACCTGCAAAGAATAATTCTCCAGAATCCGTCCGTCTGCTGCGGCAATATCCCCTGCCTCCAGCAGCAGGATATCCCCCGGCACGAGGGAAAGCGCGGAAATTTCAAGCTTTTCTCCGTCACGCAGCACGCGCGCATGGGGTGCGGACATTGCTTTCAGGCTTTCCAGAGATTTCTGTGCCTTAAAATGCTGCACCGTTCCAAGAATCGCATTCAGAATCAGCACCGCAATAATAACAATCGTGCCTTCCCAGCCGCCCGTCAGCGCGGAAATGATTGCCGCAATCAGCAGAATTACCACCAGTAAATCCGCAAACTGCTCCGCAAATACGCGCAGTACGCTTTTCTGCTTGCCCTCAATCAGTTTATTCTCGCCGTACTGCGCAAGTCGCTTCTGCGCCTCTCCGCCGCTCAGGCCGTGCGCATCTGTCTGATACGAGGTAAATAGAGTTTCCTTTGTTTCTGTCCAAGGCTGTTTCATATCCATTCTCCTTTCTGTTTTCCGGTGCAGGCGGCTTTTTTCAGGAAAATAAAAAAGACCCCTATTGCACCAATCAAAAAAAGTGCAATAAAAGTCTTGCTTCTCAGATGACAAAATCACTCTGTCGGACGACACCCGGGATTTCATTTTTGAAATGACCGTGATGACGAGTGTCGGCAACGGTTTCCCGTAAGCTACTCCCCTTTATTTGAAAAAATTCTAGCATATCCGTTCCGGAAAAGCAAGTAAAGATTTCTTTATACCGCATATTTTTTTTATTCGGGCGCACCTTTATTTTCTCCGCTTTTTCTGGTATGATAAAGCTGACTTTGGAATTTCATTTCCGAAAAGGAGGAAAAAATATGCGGCACGATAAATATAGATATAATAATACGGAAGAGGTTGTGTATTATTTAAAGAAATACCAGCGTGTGAAGGAGGAGTGGCAGGCAGATTTCTATGATGCCTACGGCAGACACATGCTGACCTTTGAAAGCAGTGATGAGGAAACCATGGATGCCCTGAATGATGAGGATAAATTATATTCCCTCGTTGCGGAATGGTTGGATTTCGCCCTCATGATTAGCCCTGAAGACTAAAAGCGCTTCGCTTAAGTCGAAATCAGGAGCATATAAAAAAGCCCTATGCGAATGCTGAGGTTTTATAAGGCAGTATGATAAAACTTAATAAAACGAAGGCATTGCAATGGCAGAATGAGGCTTTGACTGTAAAAGGTCAGAGCCTTTTTCTATATCAGAAATCCACACATTGGTCTTTTCATTTTGTATTCAGTATAATTAAATTATCAAATACAAGGAGGCTTCGATATGAAAACAATTTTTGAAAATAACGGCGGTAGTTACACACAACAAGGTAATTATCTTTTGCCAAATCTTACATTATCCGATGGAATTGAAAAGCAAATTGGTGTGTGGGGAATAAGACACAAACGATATTTGAAATCAAACCATCGGGTGCTTTATTACAATCTTCTTACGTCGGGTAAGCTTTACAATTATCTTGCCGATGTTGAGCGTCAGGCAGAGAATTTATTTGAACAGACAGTAAAATCACTCGCCGAACAGGAGCAAGTTACAGAAAAACTCAAAGCCGAAAATATGATGTTGTGGGTGCAAAAGATGAATAACATTCGCAACCGAGCAACAGAAATCGTTAATGAACAAGTGATTTATAGATGAGAAAAAGGCATAACTTACAGAGAAAATTTCCGTAGGTTGTGCCTTAATTTTATTTGTGAGATTAGATTGTATAATCTTAGCGAGCAGACCATTTGGTTATCCAAACGGTAAAATGCTCATTAGGGACACCCTAATACCCGGATAATAATTTTTGCTTAGCGGTTACGCACACTCCATTACCAAATTTCAAAATACGAATTCTACTTTTCGTTGTTATTGAAAAATGTTTTACCAGAAACAGGTATTGCTTTTGGTTCAACATATTCGATTCTATATATTTTGCATCTAAATTTTTCTAATGAAGCATCAATATCATCAAAAACGTTTTGAAATATTGAAACATTAGTATACCCTTGGAGATTTTCCTCTTTTGACAGAAAGTATTTCTGATTAAGTTCAGATACTTTTAAAATACATACTGGAAAATTGCCATTTCCATCTTTTAATAGATTAAAATGGTATACTTCGTTTCGAAACTGATAAACAATTTTTCTCAACTTATCATATATTTGCTCATATGCTTTTTGTCGAATACATTTGTTAGCTATAATAAAATCCAAGTTCCCGTATGCGTTGTCAAGATTTCCCAATTCAACCATTGATGCCTCTCGATAACTGTCCATGCATTGAAGGAAAACTTCTTTGTAACCAGCCATATTCGAATCATATAGATGAGTTAATTCCTTGTTATCATCAGTATTTTCATCAAAAGGAATGGGAATGTTTTCTTTATACCAAGAAATCAAATTTTCCTTTGCATTAACTGATATTTTTTCATCATTACTTAAAAGATGAAATTTTTCCTTCAATGCATTTGAATCGTCTTCATGTATTGCATCAACAATTAAATTTATAGGCGCATCCACATCAAGATATTTTATCTTTTTTAATTCATTTAATACCTTGGTTGCCTGAAGCCAAAATTCTTCCATTGCTTTTCGTCTTTCAACATAATATTCTGTTAATGACATTATAAAGCCAAGAGCAGCTCCGCCGAAAATTGCCATAGATATGTCATAAGTTATACAATTACTATTCTTGCCAATGATAAAGGCAAGAACTAATGACAAGGCTGTAATAATCAATGTAATAATAGTTAGCCATTTTTTTGCTTTCATTTCCGTTCCTCATCAATCCTCCGATTTATTTCCATATGGAATGATATCTTCCGCTACCATAGATACAGTACGAGATTGTGGAAATGTATAAGTAGTAGCCATAGGCATATCGGAATTTTCTTCAAAATTCTCTACTTGTTCCATAACTTTTGTAAAAACCTCTGGACTATATTGAGGTGGATAGCCGTTCTTTACGAGACAAATTTTAATATCAAGTTTGAGCTGATTGCGTACATTTTGGTTGTTAAGCCAATCAGAAAAAGAAGATTTTGTATCAATTATCTCTTTCACTTTTTTAGCAAGAATTTTACATTTATCATTTACAATCATACCACCAATTTCTTTATCCTTGCCATATTCAAAATTATACTGGTCTCGTAAGGATACTAAAATATCATAAAATGCTTTTTCCTCAAAGGTTAAACCAATTTTACGGAAACTTTCACGGCTTTCGTTCATTTGACGGAGTATCTGTAATGCTTGTTCCGTGGCATTTTTAATAATATCTTCAGATGCTTGTTCTTGTGTAGCTCCAGCTTCTTCCACACTAATATGTTTTCGTCTTTCATGGTATATAGCAATCGTTTCTTCAAGCATTTCCTGATAAGTCTTTGCAGCAATCTTGTTAATCTTACTGTATTCTTTAATCTGCTTGCGAATCATTTTTATAAGTAGCTCTAGCTTTGTGGCAGGCATTTTTACATCAGAAAGTTTTTCAAAATACTCTGGGCTAAAGATATCCTCTTCCTCCCCGGCATCAAGAACACTCTCAACTTGATTGTAACGCAATGCTTCGTCAACCATTTTAGAAACAGCACGATTCATACTGTCTGTATCAAGCTCAGTTGTTCCACTCATTTTGCGAACAAAACCTGCGATCGCCATGAAGCACTGTGCCAACGCAGATTCGCTCTCCGACAGTTCCCCGGAGGGCTGACAAATATCATAACTGAGCCGCATCCGCTTGACGGTTTTCAAGAAATAGGTCTTGAAAGAAACCTTCTGCGTGCCGCTTTTACCCTCGGAGTTCAGTTTCTCTGTCGAAGCAAACACATATTCAGCTGCTTTGGCGAGTAGGCGGTAACGCTCTACGGGGTCGCTCTCAGGGTTTAGGAACGGCTTGAGGCCATACCCGGTAAACATGGTCTTGAGGACTTCCAGTTCTTCTCTGAACACTTCCGTGGCCTGTTCCACATCGTCTGAGGTAGGAGCAACCGAAGTATCACCGCCGTAGATCTTCATGGCCTCACGCATATTGTCACGGATACCGATATAGTCGATGACCATACCGTATTCCTTGCCGGGATAGACTCGATTGACACGGCTGATAGTCTGGATCAGCAAATGCTTTTTCAGCGGTTTGTCGTTATACAGATAAGTAAGGCACGGGACATCAAACCCGGTGATCCACATATCGACTACAATGACGATATGGAAGTTGGATTTTTCCTGCTTAAATGCGGCATCCAACTCCTTGGAGCGTTTGTCGTTTTTCACGCCGCCGAGGTAGTTATACATTCCCGGCTCATCGTTGCTGCCGACACTGGCTACCATAGCCATGAACGGCATTGGCTTCATGGCATCCAGTTCTTCCTTAGTGGCAGCAGTGCCGTCCGGCACCTTCTTTTCGACAAACCATTCCTGGAATTTCAGCAGCAGGTCATAGGCGATCTGTCTGTTGGAGCAGACCACCATCGCCTTTTGAATCCTGTCCGGCTCTTTTTCGCAGGCGGCTGTATAGTGGTCGTGAATATCCACGGCAAGGCGTTCCAGGCGGGACGGCTCTCCGAGAATGATCTCCATAGAACTCATCGCCTTTTTACTTGCTTCAATATCCTCCTCGGTTGCACCATCGTCCGCACAGGTTTTGTAGTAGCGTTCGATCTCCTTGACCTTTTTCGTATCCAGCAGAACCTTTGCTATTCTCGGATGATACTTGATGGATACCGTCAGCCCATCGGCAACGGCTTGATCCATGGTATAGCGGTCGATCTCATCGCCAAAGGTCTGGTAGGTTTCCGCAATCGGAGTACCCGTAAAACCGACAAAGGTAGCATGAGGGAACGCCTCTTTCAGCACTTTTGCATACGGCTTGGAAACCATAGCTTTCATATTCTCATCAGTATCTTTACTGAACTGGATTTTTCGAGAATGCTCCAGCTGGGTTCTGTGTGCCTCATCCGAGAAGCAGATAATATTGTGGCGGTCATTGATAAGACCGATCTTATCTTCCTTGCGGTCACAGAATTTCTGAATCGTGCAGATATAGAACCCGCCACTTTCTCTGGCACCGAGTTCCTGCCGCAGATGCTTTCTGTCCTTCACCACAGAAACATCACCGAGATTCAGGAACTCCTTGCTCTTGGCAAACAGCTTGATACCCTGCTCCTGCAGTTCCTCACGGTCAACGATCATGACGATGGTGGGCGAACCGATCTGCGGAATGTCACCGCAGCGGAGCGAAAGCTGTCGGGCAAGGAACGCCATCGTATAGGTCTTGCCGCACCCGGTTGCGCCGAAGTAGGTGCCGCCCTTGCCTGTCTGCTCCACGACAGATTTTACGATACTCTGTTTGAGCAGTCTTGCTGCAAAGAACTGAGGGTAACGGCAGACGATTTCCCGTTCATCGCAGTCGAAAATCTCATCCTGAAAATAGATATAGTCGCGGAAGATTTCCAGAAAGCGTTCCGGCGCATAGACACCGCGCACCATGGTTTCGGTTTCCTCAAAAGGCATGGTGGACAGCTTGTCCCCATCGTTCACACGCCGCCATGCATAGAAATGCTCATACGGAGTACGCACGGTTCCCAGTCTGGTTTTTACACCGTCCGAAATACACGCCAGTGGGCAATAGTGCAATAGCTGCGGAATATCGCGCCAGTAGCGGATCGTGATCTGCTCCCAGGCATCATAAATGGTGGCGTTTGCATCGGCAGGGTTCTTCAGTTCTATAACGCACAGCGGCATACCGTTGACGAACAACAGCACATCCGGACGGCGGGTCTCGCGCTGACCGTTGTTTATGTATTCTACAGTAAACTGATTGACCACACGGAAAATATTGTTTTCCGGCGTTTCAAAATCAATCAGCGGTACCATGATGGACAGACCGTTCTGCGGTGTAAACTGAACGCCGTCTACCATCCATTTATACACCTTGTGCAGGGTGGAAAAGTCGCTCTCGGCACCGGCAAGACGAACGGTGTCGTAAAGCTGCTCAGTTTCCTCCGGCAGCAAACCGGGACTGGTCTTTGCGATAAAGGCTTTGAAATCCTCGGCAATCAGGACTTCGCTGTAACTGCGCGGAATCTGGTTCCCGGCGAGGTAGTGCCAGCCGACCGATTCCAGAAAGGCAATGAAAGCACTCTCGTATTCCGACTCACAGTAGCGACCATTATAGTTTTTCAGCTTTGCCATGCGCCCACGCCTCCTTTCAGTCCTGTGCTTCTTCGATAGAGCCTTTGATCAGTATCGGGCACAGGTCTTTGATCTGGGTTTTTAGTTTCTCGTTGATTTCCTTGCGAATTCTTAGTGCTTCATACATTTCTACCAACACAAGTTGTTCTTCCTTGGGTGGCACGGGGATTGTCATGTCATAAAATCTTCTTTTATCCATACCCCCGCGAATATTGGAATCACACATGAACCATGCCATTCTGTCGGTTTCTTCTCTGGAAAACCAAATCATAAAAAATTCAGGAATAATTTTCTCTGTATTGATTTCAAAGACAAGGTATGCCGGAGAAATAATAAACGCTTCAGCCATATTATTAAGGGCTACTGGGATAGCAACATCGCGTCCAACGTGCATCAAATTGCAGGCAAACTGTTGGTTTTGTACCACCTTGTATTTGCTTAAATCTTCACCGCTCGTGACTGTTGGCATAAACTGTTTGTCCTTGTTTACACCGTAAACGATATGAAATTTATTATCCGAATTTCTTAAATCACATTCAGTAATTAACCGTTCAAGGCTGATTTTTTCGGTGAGTTTTCTCTTGTATTTCTCAACAGTAGCATCAATGGTCAGCTTCAAATCCTCCAGCCCGCGCTCATAGCTTTGCTGGTTGGCAAGCATGGCATTGTAGACAGCTACATATTTCCGCTGAACAGAAATATCCGGAAGTTGAATTTTAACATTACACATTTCGTCAAAAGAAAACAGTTCTGTTGCGCTTCCCCAACCGTGAGCCATCGCATATCGGTCAAACTCAGTACGGTTGAAAAACATATAAAGATATTCTGGGAGAATAGTATCTTTGGCAGATGCACGGATACCAAAGGCAATATTATTAAATGAGAAGAGCAATGGGGTGGCAGTATCGTTATATGCTAATCCTAGTTTGTCGCCCATCCGAGTAGTTCGTGGATTATAAACAAATTCACCCGGATTCACAATATAAAACTTTCGGATAACATTATCGTCAACAGTTGCTTTTGTTTCTACAATTTGTTTGTTGTTTGAGATTCCACGTACAAATGAAACATCGAAAATTAAATCATCATTCTTGCGGAGGGATTCTTGAATCAAATCACCTAATTTATATTTACTCAATCCCATAGCCAATCCCCCTGAATGCATCTTCCAGTATCTGCTGGGATTTCTTTTCCTGCTTCATGACCTCCTGCATTTCCGACTGGATACGAGCCATTTCCTTTTCATAGTCGATTTCCAAATCGTGGTCGATGAACTCAATATACTTGCTCGGGGTCAGCGCCCAGTTGTTCTGCTCAATCTCATCAATACCCACACTGCGGTACAGCTCCGGCACCTCATAGCAGCTGCCGTCCGTGCCCTCGCTCTGCCAGGTGTGGTAGATGTCGGCGGCTTTTCCGATTTGGGTGCTGTCCAGCAGGACTTTCTTCTTGTTCTCGCCCTTTACCGGGTTTTCCGTCCAGGTACGCAGGTCCATGAATAAAATCTCGTGTTCACGGTTACGCAGATTTCTGCCGTGGTAGCTGCCGCCCTTTTTGTTCTGGTTCAAAATCCAAAGGGTAACGCTGATGTCTGTGGTGATGAACAGTTCTCTCGGCAGGACGATGATTGCTTCCACCTTATCATTCTGGATCAGCTTTTTGCGAATTTCCAATGTATCGCTGTCGTTCAGTGCGCCGTTGGCAAGCAGGAAACCAGCCACGCCGGACTGCTTTTTGAGGTGCGAGAGGATATGTAGAATCCACGCATAGTTGCCGTTGCTCTCCGGCGGCGTCTGGTAATCCGCCCAGCGAGGGTCATGCTCCAAGGTACTGTCATACCAGCTTTTGAGGTTGAACGGCGGATTTGCCATAATGTAATCGAAGTACAATCCCTTGTGCAGATCGTTCAGAAAGCTGGAATCACTGGTTTCGCCAAGGTTATGGCTGATGCCGCGCAGGGCAAGGTTCATTTTGGCAAGGCGATAGGTCGCAGGCTCTTTTTCCTGTCCATACACATTGATACGGTTAATATCACCCTGTTTGGATTTTACGAGTGCCGCACTCTGGATAAACATACCGCCGGAACCGCAGCACGGGTCATAAAGCGTGCCGTCATACGGCTCAATCATCGTTGCGATAAGCTGAACGGCATCATGCGGCGTATAGAACTCGCCCTCCTCCTTGGTGGCATTGACCGCGAATTCTTTCAGAAAGTATTCGTATACGCGACCGATCAGGTCTTTTTCCTCGCCAAACTGCTTGTGGCTGATCTTGTTGACTTCATCGATCAGCTTTTTGATGTCGTTTGCGGCAAGGTTGCGTGTGGTAAAGGTGCCCTCCACAAAGCATCCTTTCAGCTGTTTAGAGCCTGCCGCAATGCTGTGAAGTGCATTGTCCAGTGCTACATTCAGCTTGGGTGCAGGCGTATTGATGATGGTAGACCATCTTGCCTCCGGCGGCAGATTGTAGGTGCCATCCGCAAAGGTGGCATCGTCAAAGAACGCCGCACGAATGTTTTCATCATCCGGATCAAGCCCTTGTTCAATTAAGATTTGGCGTAATTTTTCGATACCATCCTCATATTTTTCTCCGATAAATCTTAAAAATACCAGTGTCAGCATCATATCACGTTTTTCAAAAAATGAACCCGAATTACGTGCTGCACGTAAGATATCTCTACATTTAAAAAGAATTGAATCGAGATTGATTGTATCCTCTGTCTTTTTCTTTGCCATAATTTTAGTTGTCCTTTCCCAAATTGTTCCATTGTTCTTCCAAGGCGGTAAAGTCAATACCATGAATATCACAAAAATCTTTAAGCTTTTTCATAGCAGCCATATTCGGTTTGCTTTTGCCACCTTCCCAACGGTTTATTGATGAAAAGGAAACTCCAATTTCTCTCCCAAAAGCTTCTTGAGACAGAAAACATTTTTTACGAATTTTCTTTATTTCGTCTGGTGTTTTTTCTTCACAAATTGGTGTTAACGTGTTCTTTACCATATACTTTACAATTTCGACAGGAGTCGATAC
>OLNX01000962.1_pt1 | contig 26613 bp, 29 predicted proteins | sample 1672611 | NCBI WGS metagenome assembly OLNX01 (sample SAMEA3136705, study PRJEB25190) | human gut metagenome | reverse complement strand
GTTTTTCACCGTTACGTCATGGTGAGTCAGCATTATTATTATTTCGGGTCTCATAGCATTTTTCCTCCTATACCAAAAATAAAATAGCGCCTTAACGGCCTGTTAACAGGTTTTATAATATTTCAATTTTTTTGCTGTGTAAATAAAAAATCGCCGCTCAAAAACGCAGCCGTAACGCTTAAATTAACAAGCATTTTTTCATCTTTCGCGTTTCGCGCGTTTTTGGATATTTTTTGCGCGTTTCACTTTTTTTGTTTTTTACATTTTTCACAAAAACGGCACAAAAATTTTTATGCGCGTTTTAGCGCTCCTGTAGCGCAATATTGCCAATAAAATCACATATTCCACGCGTTTTTTGTTAGATATCACCAATGTTGTCAGACGAAACCTCGGAAATAGTTTAATCCTGCCGCGTCGGGCATGCGGACAGGGCAGCAAAAAGCGGCCGCTTTTGTATGAAAAATCAACAAAGGCGACCGCTTTTATCTTATTTTTACACTTTCATTTTTCTTTTGAATACCGCCACGGCGATGAGCATGAGCACGGCGGCGTAGCCGATGACCCACCACAGCTCGGGCATGATAGCGGAATATTCGCCGCTGTAGGCGTATCGGCCAGCTTTGACAGCGTGGATAAAGGGCAGCGCGTTTGCTATCTTTTCAAAGACGTCCCCGACGAGCGATACGTCAAACCAGATATCCGACAGCCACGCGGTCAGGTTTGTCAGCAGTGCGCCGCACACGCCGCCGACCTGCTTATCGTTCAGCAGCGTGCCGCAGATAAGCCCTATCGCGATAAACACTATCATAGCCGGTATCAGCACAGCGATGCTCAGCAGTATATTGACGCTCCACTCAAGCCCTAACAGCATTGCCACAACAAAGCATATTATCGACTGCGCAAGCGAGATCGGCAGCAGCGGCAGGGTGTAGCCGAGTATATAATCGGCAGGGCGCAGCGGCGAGCTGTACAGCCGCAGCATCAGAGACGAGCTTCTGTCTTTTGATATGACCGTCGCCGAAAACAGCGACACGAAGCTCAGCCCGAACACCGCGACGCCGGGGGTGAGCTTATTAAGCTCGAACAGCTCAACGGGCACGTTCGATTGTATTAACGTGAGCAGCAGGAGCACTATGAGCGGAAATCCGAGGCCGAATATGACGTTGAGCCTGTCGCGCAGTATCTCTCTGGAATTTCTTGAAGCAAAGGCGCGCATTTTCATACCGCATCGCCTCCCCCGCACAGCTTAACAAAAGCGTCCTCAAACTTATCGCAGCCGGCCTTTGCCATGAGCTCGGACGCTGTGCCGACGGCGGCAAGACGACCGCCGTTCATGACGGCAAGGCGATCCGACAGCGCCTCGGCCTCCTCAAGATAATGCGTCGTCAGCACGATTGTCACCTTTCCCTTGAGCGTACCGATTAGCTTCCACAGCTCGCGGCGCGCGATAACGTCAAGCCCCAGCGTCGGCTCGTCGAGAAACAGCAGCTTGGGCTGCGATATGAGCGCCATTGCGATGGATAAGCGCCGCTGCCAGCCGCCGGAGAGCGTTTTTGCACGGCGGTTTGCTATCTCCTCCATGGACATCTCCCTGAGCATCGCCTCGGCTCTTTTCTTTGCGTCGGCTCTCGCAACGCCGTAAATGCCGCAGACAAATTCAAGGTTCTCGCGCACCGTGAGATTCGGCGCGACCGCCGTCTCCTGCGGGGAGACGTTTATCAGCGGCTTTATATCCTCTATCCTGCTGTGCCCGAACACAGAAAAGCTCCCGCTTGTCGGCTCGGTAAGGCCGGAGAGCATTTTTATCGTCGTTGTCTTTCCCGCGCCGTTCACGCCCAGCAGCGCGAAAAGCTCGCCCTCGGAAACCGCAAGGCAGAGCTCACTCACGGCACGTATATCGCCGTAGCTTTTGCTGAGCATTTTAGTTTCAATCGCTTTCATCGGCGCCCTCCTCCGCTTCCTTTATCGCGCGGGCAAAGTTCATGGAGTCTAACTCCGTCTGCTCAGGGTAAACTTCCTTTGCGCGCCCCTGAAAGATCTTGTCTGCAATGCCGGAAAAGACACTGAAGCGCTCAAGCGCGATGCCCTTTTGCGCATCGGCTAAAATTATGAGCGTATCGCCGGTGTCAATGCCGAACATGTCGCGCACATCCTTCGGTATCACGATCTGCCCCTTAGGGCCTACCTTCACAGAGCCTATATATTTCCCATCAGGTGCTTTCATTTTGCCCTCCAAGCAAGAAAAGTATAACTTGTTATACCATGCTTCCGTAAAAAAGTCAAGCGCATACCGCTATTCTGCGCTTGACTTAATCTATTACTCTACATTTTTGCAGGTGAACAGTATCACCTGCCGCTGCTTTGCGATCTCGCGGAGCAGGGTCATGGCCTGGGCTGTGCGCTCGGCGTCGAAATTCACCAGCGCATCGTCCAAAATGAGCGGGCAGTTCGCGCTCTCGGGCAGCGCCAGAGTACACACCGCAAGGCGCACGGCAAGGTACATCAAATCGAGCGTTCCCGCGCTCAGATACTCGGTCTCGCGCGGAACACCGCCGCCGGCTTCACGCACGCGGGCGCTGAAATCGCGGTTTATGAGCACGGAATCGTACTTTCCGTCGGTGACTATCGACATATAGTGCGCGGCAAGCCTGCCAAGCTCCGGCGAGAAGCGGCTCTGGATGTCGGCGTCGGCATGGCGCAGGGTCTCGACCGCGAGGGCTATCGCCTCAAATTCGGCCTCAAGCTCGGCGTGCTCGTCCTCCATGGCTCTAAGCTCCGAGCCGAGCACAAGCGGGTCGCCCATCGTTGCGATAGCGCCTTTTATCTCGGATATCTGCGCCGAGAGCATGTCGCAGCGGCTCTGCGCGGACGTGAGTGCGCGGCTAAGGCGCGCGGCTTCGTTATCTCCGCCGCTGAAATCAAGGTCTGCAAGAGTGCGGCTCTCGGTCTGCTCCTGACGGCGGCGAAGCGCCGCAAGCTGCTCTGCGGCCTCCCTCTCGGCTTCCTCTGAGCGCTTTAACTGCCCATACAGTTCAAGAAATTCGTCCTCGCATCGCTTTATATCGTCCTCGCTCCCGGCCTTATATTTAAGCAGTATATTTTTCCTCTGCCGTCCGGCATCGTGCGCGGCGGCCTTGGCGCGGCTGCACCTCACATACAGCGCAACGGCCGCGACGCACAGCAGCGCTGCCGCGATATATGCGTAGGGACTTACAAGTACGCCGAGCACGGCAGCTATGATACCAAGCAGCAGGCAGATGAGCGCGGGTACAGCGCTGATCTTGCGCTCGCTCTCCGCTTTCAGTGCAAGAGCCTGCTCCATATCGGCGACGACCTCACCTCGCACCTGCTCGGGGTCTCGCTCGCCGATAACGCTTTCGCGCAGAGCTTGACGGCGGGTCTCGCGCTCGCTCTCGGCTCTCTCGTGCTCGCGGCTTGCCTCGTTTATCTCGTTACGCATACTAAGAAGGCTGCTCAGCGCCTCCTTGCGCACGCTTTTGCGGCTTTCGGTCACGGCAGCTTCAAGCTGCGCGCACTCTGACTTTGCCCGCTCAAGCTCGGCGGTCAGAGCGTCTTTTCTTTGCGACGCTTCCTCAAGAGACGCGATGCGTCTTTTGGTATCCGACATGCGCTCCTCAAGCTCCGGGAGCCTGCCGCGCCTGTTATAGCGGCGCTTGCGCTGCCATGCTCTGAGCTGGCTGTCGGCCTCGGTGAAGGAGCAGCCGTCCTCGCCGGTCGATACGATGGCGCTTATGCGCTTTTCAAGCTCCGGACTGCCCGACACGGCGATAGCGCCCTGCTCCACAAACGCGCTGCGGCGAAAAACCTCGCGCCCCACGCCGGTGAGCATCTCTCCGGCGTTCTGGCCCGTCATGCCCTCGACGGGGATATTTGTGCCGCTGTAAACGGCTGAAAACTCGCGCATGGGCGCATTATTTGTCTTTGTCCTGCGGACAAGGCTGATATCACGGCCCCCGGCTGTCAGCTCCATGCTGCCCTGCATGGGCGCACCCGACCACGGCGCATAGCGAGTCTTATCGGGCAGATATCCGATTTTTTGCCGCTCGGAGCTGTCGACACCGTAGAGCATTGCGCGGATAAAGGCGCACCATGTGCTTTTTCCGCTCTCGTTCGGAGCGCAGATAACGTTCAGCCCCTCGTGCAGCTCGAGCGTATCATCGGCAAGCTTTCCGAAGCTGGCGCTGAGCTTATTGATCTGCATGGCGCACTACCTCCTCCCGTCTGTCAAGCGCTGCAAGCCCCCAGCGGGCGGCCTGAACTATCCGCTCGCGCTCTGTGTCCTGCTCTGCCGCGTCATATGCCTTTCTCAGCCTTGAAAGGAACTGACCGCGCAGGCTGTCCTCGCCCGCGTTTTCCCAGATATCGCGGCACAGCGACGTCTCGTCCCTGAGCTGTAAGCTGAAAAACTTTCCCTCAAGCGCCTCGCGCAGAGCGCTTATATCCGGCGCCTCCGCCGTCTCGCCGCGCAAAATCACGCGGTATATATCGTCGCCGGTATCGTCCGGCATGGCGGCTTTTATCGCAGTCAGAGCGTCTTTTTCCGTTATATCAACGCGCAATATCTCATATTTACGGCGCGCTATGCTCACAGGCTCAATGCTGCAATTTTCGCCGTCAAGGCTCACGATGCTGACGTGCTTTTCGCCCGTCTCGTCAAAGCCGCGTCCCTCCGGGCAGCCCGGCCATGAGTAATAGCAGCCGCCCGCTTTTTTCAGGCCGCTTTCGGCGTGTATGTGCCCCAGTGCGATGTAGTCCATCCCGGACGCTGCCATCTCGTTATCAGTTATGGGATTATATGCAGACGCCGCATTAGTTTCACCGTGAATGCACATGATATCAATAGTATCGGGCTTTTTCTCCGCCCTGAAATCGCGCAGCAGTCCCGAGCTGTGCTTATCGGTAAAGGCCGCGCCCCATACGCGAGCTCCAAGCCCGGGCAGCTCGACGCACTCGATAATCGGGCTTTTGAAGATATGTACGTTCTCCGGCATTTTCAGCCGCGCATACGGTGAGCGCCCGGAATAAAAATCGTGGTTTCCCGGCGATATGAACACCGGCGCGGGTATGCTCCCGAGCGCCCTGACAAGCTCCTCGCCTGTCTCGGCATATGAGCTGTCGGAATCCAGCAGGTCGCCCGCAAGCAGCACAAGCTGCACCTGCTTGCGCAGCGCAAGCTGCGCTATAGCGTGCAGAAGCTGTCTCTGCTCTGCTCTTCTCGCAGCCGCCTTGCTCTCGCCAAGTCCCTCAAACGGGGAGTCTAAGTGCAGGTCGGCCGCGTGCAGAAGCTTTATCGTACTCATGTCAGTCTTATTCCCTCCGCTTTCAGGCATTTGCCCGTCTCCGGGTCTATCTCGAACACGCAGCCCTCGAGCTTGGCAGGTCCCTTTGCCGAGTCGTAGCGGCGCGGGGGATCGCCTAAAAATTTGCCGATGGACTGCTCCGGCTCGATGCCGATAACGGAGTTTATCGCGCCCGTCATGCCGAGGTCTGTTATATACCCCGTGCCGTTTGGCAGCACACAGGCGTCGGAGGTCTGCACATGGGTGTGCGTGCCCCACACGGCGCTCGCTCTGCCGTCGAGCATGAAGCCCATGGCGCGCTTTTCGCTCGTGCCCTCGGCGTGGAAATCAACAAGGATTATCTTCTCCCTTATCTCCTCCATGTAGCCGTCGGCAATGACGAAGGGGTTGTCGGTGTTGGTATCGAGGGTAAAGTGCCCCATGAGGTTTAAGACGCACACGTCGCCGAAGCTTGTCTTGTAAACGTCGATGCCGCGTCCCGGGCACTGCGGCGCGCAGTTTGCCGGGCGCAGTATCTTGCGCCGCTCGTCTAAATACGGGCGCAGCTCGGTGCGCGTCCATGTGTGGTTGCCAAGGGTGATAACGTCCGCTCCGGCATGGAGTATGGCGTCGGCCTGGCGCGGCGTGATGCCGACGACGTTCGCGTTTTCGCCGTTTACAACGACAAAGCTAAGCTCCATTTCACTGCGTATTCTGCGCAGATTTTTAGTAAGGTATTCAAGGCCGGGTTCGCCGCACACGTCGCCGACCGCCAAAATTTTTACGCTCATTTTTGAAAAATTCTCCTGTGCTTTATTAAGGTTATTATAGCACATATTACACTGCTGTAGCAAAGAAAATTGGGCACAATATATTTCGGAGGTGTAAACAATGCATAAAACAAACTTTTTGGTTGGCATGGGCATAGGCGTTGCCGTCGGCGGACTGGCCGGCATGGGCATGTCAAACAGCAAGAAGCCCGCGAAGAACATCGTTGGCAAGACGCTCAAGACCATGGGCGAAGTAGTGGACGCAGTTTCAAGCTCTATAGGAATGTAAAAGCGCGCGCAATTTCAATTTTATTCTGAAAATGCGCAAAAAATGCTTGCATTTCCATTCCAACTGTGCTATTGTATTAGGGCGCTCAGCGATAAGCGCCGCTAGCTCAGCTGGATAGAGCGTCTGGCTACGGACCAGAAGGTCAGGGGTTCGAATCCCTTGCGGCGTGCCAGAAAAGAGAAGATCCCGAAGTTGTTGCAACTTCGGGATCTTCTTTGTTTTTCGGTGCTTTATTGACGGTTTTTGGCGTCTGTGATATGATGAAAAAAATAATTGACGGGCGGGAGGGATCCAAAGTGGATAAAATTGCCGTATTGATTCCCTGCTACAACGAAAGTCAGACCATTGAAAAGGTAGTGCGGGACGTGAAGGCCGTGCTGCCGGAGGCAGTGGTCTATGTATATGACAACAACTCCACCGACGGCACGGGAGAGATCGCCCGCTCCGCCGGTGCGGTGGTGCGGCAGGAGTACCGTCAGGGCAAGGGCAACGTTATCCGCCGGATGTTCCGCGAGGTGGACGCACAGTGCTATCTGATGCTCGACGGGGACGACACCTACCCTCCGGAGTCCGCTCCGGAGATGGTGCGGATGGTGCTGGAGCGCGGCGCCGACATGGTGGTGGGAGATCGTCTGTCCTCCACCTACTTTCAGGAGAACAAGCGCCCCTTCCACAACTTTGGCAACGCGCTGGTTCGCGCCTGCATCAACGCCCTGTTCCACAGTGATATCAAGGACATCATGACGGGATACAGGGCCTTCAGCTACCAGTTTGTCAAGACCTTCCCCGTGCTCTCCTCCGGCTTTGAGATCGAGACGGAGATGAGCATCCACGCCGTGGACAAGAAGCTGCACGTTGAAAACGTGGTAGTCGACTACCGCGACCGCCCGGCCGGGAGCGTCTCAAAGCTTAACACCTACTCGGACGGTGCAAGGGTTCTCATGACCATTCTGCGGCTTTTCCGGCTCTACCGGCCGCTGCGCTTTTTCGGTCTTTTGGCTCTGCTGCTCTTCCTCGTCAGCGCGGCGCTGTTTGCCCCGGTGCTGGCCACATATATAAAAACGGGTCTGGTGCCCCGCTTCCCCACACTGATCGTCAGCGGCTTTGGGGTGTTGGCGTCCATGATCTCTCTTTTCTCCGGCCTGCTTTTGGACAACATGCGGCAGAAGGACTGCCGTGACTTTGAGTTCAAGCTCCAGCAGACCCACGACCAGTATCGGAGATGGATGCTGTGAGGCGCAATAAAATTCTCCATTTCTGCGGGACGGCTCTGGGCGGGCTCTGGATCGCGCTGAGCCTCACATGCGTCCTCAGCACGGACGCATGGTACATTGCGGATCCGGCTCTGGAGTCCTGCGGCACGGTGACCCGCTTTCTGATACACGCCGTCCGTTGCTTCCTCACGGGGGATGTTGTTACGCTGTCCTGCCTCGCCTTAGGCGCAGGCGCGCTGCTGTGGTTCCTGCCCAAGCTGAAAACCACCCGGCTCGAGCGGGCTCTGGCGGCGGTTTTCGGCATCCTCTGTGCCATGATGCAGCTCTTAGGCGATTCCTACAGCACTTACGGTAGCTGGGACGCCGTCATCGGCGGGCGGTTTATATGCTTCCGCTCGCTTGTGGTTTTAGGCGGTCGCGCATTGCTGGGTGCCTGTGCTGTTCTGTACGGCTTCCGGGCGCTGGATCGTCTGCGGAAGCGGCCCGCTCCGGCGCAGGAGCGCATCCCGTGGAAGCGCTTTCTTTTGGCGTCGGGCATAGTTATCCTGTGCTGGCTGCCATACTATATTGCTTTCTTCCCCGGCCTGAGCAACCCGGACACGGGCATGCAGATCGCCTGGGCTCTCCACCGCCCCACGGAATGGCTACAGTATTCCGCGGTGCGCGGGCCGGAGATATATGCAACCAACCACCACCCCTACTTTGTGACCCTCCTATTCGGCCTCTTTGCAAAGCTTGGTCTGGCCATGGGGGACATCACATGGGGCGTGGCGATATACTGTTTTGGGCAGATGCTTCTGACGGCTCTCGTCCTCACCTTTGTATGGTACTATCTCCGCAGGCTTGGACTGCCGGTGGGTATCTTTAGGGTCGGGCTGGTGTTCACGGCGCTTTTTCCTCTCTTTCCCCTGTACGCCATCACCATGCTCAAGGATTCCCTGTTTTCCCTGTCCTGCCTCGCCTTCTCCCTGCTTCTCTTTGAGCTCGCGCGGACGCGCGGGGAGGCTTTGCGGAAAATCGGCTTCTGCGCCCTGACGTTCCTGACGGCGCTTCTGGTCGCCCTGACGAAGAATCAGGGGGTCTACTTTGTGGCCGCGGCCGGGGTGCTGTGCCTTATCCTCTGCCGTTTCCGCCTGCGGGCGCTGGCGACCCTGCTGATCCCGGTGGTGCTGTTCCAGTGCGTATGGGTGCAGGTATTGCTGCCGGCATGGAATGTGGCTCCCGGCGGGAAGCAGGAGGTGCTGGGGCTTCTGTTTCAGCAGACGGCACGGTATGTGAAGGAGTATCCAGAAGACGTGACGGAGGCGGAGGAAGAAGCCATCCGCGCCGTGCTCGACTACGATCGCCTGCCGGAGCTTTACAAGCCGCATCTTGCCGATCCCGTTAAGTTTACCTACAATCAGGATGCCACGGACGAGGAGCTTTCGACCTACTATCAAGCATGGCTTAGCATGCTCCGCCGCCATCCCGATGTCTATATTCAGGCTTTCCTGCACAACATCTACGGCGGGTTTTATTTAGGCCATGAGACGGCTCTTTCCTACACGAATTTTGACAACCGCGAGACCGCTCCATATCCGGAGCTGTGCGTGCCCTCCGGCCAGCGGCAGGAGGCGGCGGAAGCCTTCATGCAGGTCTTTCTGCGGGCGGTGCAGCACATCCCGGTGCTGGGCTTGCTGTTCCGGGTGGGGGCGTACCCCTGGCTGGTGCTTTTCCTGTTCCTTGATGTGCTGCGGCGGCGGCAGCTAAGGCCTATTTTAGCTCAGATACCGGCGATTTTGTCAGTGGCGGTGCTGCTTCTGGCACCGGTCAGCGGCAGCTACCGCTACGCAATGCCCATGGTCTATATGGCGCCGTTTCTGCTCTCGGCGCGGCTCCTGCCGGGAGGGAAGCCGGAGCCTGTGCCAAGGCTTGCCCGGCAGATATTGCGCTTCGCCGTTGTGGGCGGGCTGTGCTTTCTGATTGATTACGGGCTGCTGATCCTCTTTGTGGAGGCGGTGGGACTGTCCACCCTGACGTCCAGCGCTCTGTCCTTCTCCGTCTCCGTGGTGGTCAACTACCTTCTCAGCGTCCGCTATGTCTTCCGGCGCAATGCGGACGGAGGCAAGGTTCGGGAGCTGGTGGTATTCTTAGGCATGAGTATAGTGGGTCTGGGGCTTAATCAGCTCCTCATGCACGCGGGCACCGCATGGCTTGGCATTCACTACCTGCTGGTGAAATTGGCGGCCACGGTGGTGGTTATGGTCTATAACTTTATTACCCGTAAGCTGTTTTTGGAGCGCCGGGTCTGATGAATAATGCAAAACAGGCTTGAAACTTTGGTTTCAAGCCTGTTTTTTGCGACCGCAATCATAATTTGGCATGATCGCAAAAACGGAATTTAGATCGTTTTCCCTGTTAAAATCCCGCCTTGTTACTCATAGGCCGTTGTATTATAGTCAACAACAATGATATTGTTTCTATGGAATATACATAATCGAGGTGTAGGTATGATATGTGAAGATGTAGGAAATCGCATTAAATATCTTCGCAAGCAATTGGGGCTATCTCAGGAAAAACTTGCATTGAAAGCGGATATTGACAGGACTTATTTGGCCGGTATTGAGTCCGGCAAGAGAAATGCTACTATCGTGAGCATAGAAAAGGTAGTAAACGCTTTAGAAGTGTCAATGAAAGAGTTCTGGAATTTCGAGCCTTATCGTTGACTATGAGTAACGCTTGTGGTACTGTATTTGTGCCACGATTCGGGAGGTATGCTTTGTGGCACAAGCCAGCGAAAAATATATAAACAGTGAATTGCTTTCTAAATTTCAATTCTTCAATTATGGTCATGCACTTGAAATATTACACGAATCTTTTCCGACTGAATGGGCAGAGCTTCAAATTTGTTTGCAAAAGCTGCAATTGACTTTAACCGATATTAAAAAAGCCGGAGGAAATGAGTCCCCGATTCCTAAAAAATTTGATGATGTCTTGTACCCATTAGGATGGAGAGAAATCCGTATTAGCGGAGATTTGACTGTAAAAATGTACCCTCGTAAATCAGTTCAACGGAGAGGGCGATTTGCTGACGAGCCATTTGAGAGCGAAGTAATCAACGGGTATATTGATGGTCATAATATCGACTTTTTAAAGAACAAGGTTGCTTTTGATTTGGAATGGAATAGCAAGGATCAAACATTCGATAGAGATTTACTTGCTATGAGGACTTATTTCGATTGTGGCTTGATTGATGTTGGAGTGATTGTGACAAGATCGGAAGCTCTAAACGATGTTTTTAAGGCTGAGACAGATGAAAATGGACAGCCACTGATAAAAAAATATGGAGCAAGCACTACTTGGATTGGTAAGCTGTTATATCGTCTTGATTCACGCAGAAACGGTGGCTGCCCCATATTAGCGGTGGGCATAGGAAAGGAATGTATAGAAGGCTATGGCAGACTTGTCGATGACAATAAATGACCTGCTTCAATTCACTGCGGGTAAAAAATATAATACGATTTACGCTGATCCCCCTTGGCAGTTTCAAAACAGAACCGGGAAAGTCGCCCCGGAAAACAAAAAGCTGATGCGGTATGAGACGCTGGCCCTATCAGACATTAAAGCACTTCCGGTCGGTGAAATTGCCGGAGAAAAGGCGCATCTATATCTATGGGTTCCCAATGCACTCCTTCCGTCTGGCTTGGAGGTGATGGAAGCTTGGGGGTTTGATTATAAATCCAATATTGTATGGGAAAAAATAAGAAAAGATGGCGAACCGGATGGCAGAGGCGTGGGCTTCTATTTCAGAAATGTTACAGAGCTCCTTCTGTTTGGTATTAAGAAAAAAAGCGCGCCGAATAGGACATTGGCTCCGGCAAGATCGCAAGTGAATATTTTACGAACGATGAAAAGAGAACATAGCCGCAAGCCCGATGAAATTGTCCCGATAATTGAGTCTTGCAGTCAGGAACCTCGTATAGAACTATTTGCACGGGGGACAAGATCCGGATGGGATATGTGGGGAAATGAAGCCACACCGGAATACGAACCCACATGGAAAACTTATGCGAATCATACAGTTGCTATGGCTTGCAGTGAGCAACTTTCAAAGGACTAAGCTGTACTTTTCACGCTTTTTACCAGAAAACGAAGATCCTGAAGTCTCAACAGCTTCGGGATCTTCTTTGTTTTTCAACGCTTTTTCTCGGGAACATTCCTCTTGAAGTTTTTCGGTGCTGTGATATACTTGACTTATTATGTTATAAGGAGATTGCTATGGCTGAGGAAAAGTTTAAATTCATCAGGGATTTTCTTGACAACTTCGGCGATGCGACCATAAACGGCTCGGTAAACGAGCACGGCAGCGGCAAGACCTCGTGGGTTTTCGGCAGAAGCGAGGACTGCGACTTCGTCTACTCCGCTCCCAAGGTTTCAAGAATGCACTTCCGGATCGAGCTGTGCGACGGTCACTATTACATTCAGGATCTCGACTCGACAAACGGCACATATGTAAACGGCCGGAAGATAGACCGCAAGGAGCGTATTTTTTCCGGTGACGTCATAACCATGGGCGGAGTCGATATAGTTTTTTCAAAAGATATGTTGTTTTAAGCATAAGGCGAGTATACGAACCCGTTTTTAAGCGGATATTGTCGGCACAGACTGCGTTTCGCTCAATCACAAGGCAGTAGCCTTCCTCAATCGCGAAGCCTTGCCTGTACCAACACTCTCTCGCTTAAAAATCTACGACCTCTGCAATTGAGTTTTTGTCCTTTATCAAGGCAGAGGACGCAGGAATACTCGCGTATTTCAAGGACAATAACGTAGAGAAAGGGCAAAAATACATTGCAGAGGCGGGTTCGTATACTCGCCTTATACTTAAGAGGTGTTATCATGATATACCGCGATTTTCAGGGTGAAAAGCTCTCCATGCTCGGCTTCGGCGCCATGCGCCTGCCCCTTATTCCCGGCGGCGGCGAGGGTGACATCGATCAGGCTCAGGTCAACGCCATGACAGATTACGCCATCGCGCACGGCGTAAACTATTTTGACACTGCCTATCCGTATCACGCGAGCCGCTCCGAGATCGCAATAGGCACGGCGCTCTCACGGCATCCGAGGGAGTGCTTCAATCTTGCCGATAAATTCCCCGGCCACCAGATATACGACAGGTCAAAGGCTCCCGACCCCGCAGAGGTATTTGCCGATCAGCTCAAAAAATGCGGCGTTGAGTATTTTGACTTCTATCTCATGCACAATGTAAACGAGAAGTCCATTAAAAGCTATCTCGACAAGGACCTCGGCATCGTAGATTTCTTCATCCGCCAGAAGGAGCTGGGCAAAATACGCCATCTCGGCTTCTCCTGCCACGGCGGCGTTGAGAACATAAAGCAGTTTCTTGACGTCTATGGCGAGCACATGGAGTTCTGCCAGATACAGCTCAACTACCTCGACTGGTCGCTCCAGAACGCCGAGGGCAAATACCGTCTTTTTGAAGAGCGCGGCATTCCCGTCTGGGTCATGGAGCCCGTTCGCGGCGGCAAGCTCGCAAAGCTTGACGAGCAGTCGGAGAGCCTTCTGCGCTCGATGCGTCCCGACCACAGCACGGCGGCATGGGGCTTTCGCTGGCTTCAGGGTCTGCCGAATGTCACCATGGTGCTCAGCGGAATGTCAAGCCTCGAGCAGATGATAGATAACGTCGGCACCTTCGAGGCGCCTCAGCCCCTCAGCGCCGACGAGTGCGACGCACTGTACGGCATTGCCGAGAAGCTCAAGGACTCCGTTCCCTGCACCGGCTGCCGCTACTGCTGCAAGGGCTGCCCGCAGGGTCTTAACATCCCCATGCTTCTTAGCCTCTACAACGATCTCAAGGTCGCCGACAGCATGAACGTTGTCATCCGCGTCGAAGCGCTCGACGCCACCGAGCGTCCGGAAGCCTGCATAGGCTGCGGGCAGTGCTCGGCCGCCTGTCCCCAGTCGATCGACGTTCCCGCCGTCATGCGCGATTTTTCCGAGCGTCTTGCAAAACTCCCCACATGGGAGGAGATATGCCGGCAGCGCGAGGCTGCCGCAAACGCCGAAAAGAACGGCTGATAAGAAAACTCCGGTGCATCGGAATGATGCACCGGAGTTTTTTATACCGTCATTTGTTTTCCTCGACATATTTGAGCAGGTCGGGAAAGCTCCCGTGAGGATATACGGATATATCTTTATTTTCCCTGTTTATAAGGCAGTCGGTTATTAAAAAGACACTCATGCCGATTTTTTGCGCCGCCATGTCCTCGGTAACGTCGTTGCCGACCATGAGGCACTCGGCGGGGTCAACTTTGAGTTTTTCCGTAATTTCGGAGTAGTATGCAGGGTTGGGCTTGCAGAAGCAGGAGTTTTCGTAGGTGGTTATATACTCGAAATCCTCGGGGCTAAGACCTGTCCAGCCTATGCGTCTTCCCGTTGCGACAAACGGGAATATGGGGTTTGTCGCAAGGGCTACGCGAAAGCCCTGCGCCTTGAGCGCCCTGACCGTCTCCGCCGCGGCGGGATTAGACCAGCAGCGCACGCGCGCCTTTTCAAACTCATTCTCATAAAACTCGTCGAAAACCGGCTTATCGGCAAGCCGCTCTTCTCCGAATATTTCCGCGAACCTGCCCCAGAACGCATCCTCGTTGAGGCGGGAGCCGTCGTTTTTCACCATCGCGGCGGTGCCGCTCCATATAGCGTCAACAAGCTTGCCCGCATCATAGCCGAGGGGGTAGAGCTTCTGCGCAAGGTGTTTGAAATACTCCTTTACAAAGGCCTCCTGATCCATCGGCAGCAGCGTTGCGTCCAGATCAAATAATATCGTGTTAAACATTTCTATCCCTCATTTTTCTTTTTCCCGCCGTCGATTATATTCTTCTTCGCGTACACAAGACCCAGCACAAGCGTCAGCAGGTCTACCGCGAGAAAAATCCAGAGCAGCGGGTCCGTGAGATCAAAGCTGTCGCCTATGACGGTGCTCCAGAGCATGCTCGGCAGCAGCGCGAGCATCGTGCCCGCGATATACGTCAGGTATTTCGTGCGCAGCAGCCCGAACAGCACGCCCTGCACCTCCATCGAAAGGTGCAGCGTATGCAGCGCAAAGCAAAAGGTGAAGCTGTAGTTTTCGGCGTTTGTGAAATAGCGCCGGAACTTGGGGTATTTGTCCATCATGCCGTCAAAGGTGAGGCTTTTTGAAAATCGCCCGACGAGGTAGGACACGGATATGCACAGCAGCGTGCCGACGGTGTTTATGGCTATCGCCGTCGGAAGCTCGAAAATCATCGAGCAGCCTATGAGGATGACCGCATACGGCAGGCAGGAAAAGCCCTTGAATATAAACAGCGCGAGTATCACCACTACCGCAAGCGGCTTGTTGTCCTCAACGGCGGCTATTATATCCTCCACGCGGAGCACATCCGTCGCAAGCAGGACGCCGACAACAGCCACGGTAGCGGCCATTATCACTATCGGCAAATACATTTTAAGCTTTTTCATAGACTTATGATCCCCAGATGCTCAAGCAGTATTTTCACTCCTATGAGTATAAGCACTATTCCGCCGGCAAGCTCTGCCTTTGATTTGTACTTGGCACCGAACAGGTTTCCTACGACGACTCCCACGCCTGACAGGACGAAGGTCGTCACGCCGATAAGCGCTGCCGCCCGCACGATATCAACGCCGAGAAAGGCGAAGCTTATGCCCACCGCGAGCGCGTCTATGCTCGTCGCCACCGCAAGCGGCAGCATGGTTTTAAAAGAAAAACTGTCGTCCGCTTCATCCTCTTTCCCGCTGACGGCCTCCTTTATCATGCCGGCACCGATAAGCGCAAGCAGGACAAAGGCTATCCAGTGGTCTACGCTGACAATAAACCGCTCAAACTTAAAGCCGAGCAGGAAGCCGATAAGCGGCATCAGCGCCTGAAAACCACCGAAGTAAACGCCCACCGTAAGTACATGCCCGACTCCGACCTTTTTAACCGAAAGGCCCTTGCATATCGCCACCGCGAACGCATCCATGCTCAGCGCGACGGCGATCAGAATCAAATCAAAAAAGCTCAATATTTCCTTCACCCGATTTTTGAAAATATAATGCAAATTTATAACAAGCCCGATGCGATGTCAAGTAATATATTCTTGACATATCAAAACATTGTGATAGACTTAATTAAGATTTTTTAATAAAAACAAAGAGGATAGATTATGAGTAGTGAAAAACGCCGCTTCGGCGACCGTAGGGACGGGAAGCTTCTAAGAGATATCGACAGCATGCACCTTATAATGCCCATGCTGTATCCCAACCGCTGCGACAACGAGGCGTTCATATCCGAGCGCATCGACCTGACGAATGTCGATAAGTACATCGAAAAACGAAACGCGGAAAATCCCGTGTTCAAATTCACCCTGTTCCACATCATCGTCGCCGCTATTTTGAAGGTTATCGTTCTGCGTCCGAAGCTCAACCGCTTCATTATGAACAAGAATATGTATCAGCGCAATGAGCTGACGGCGTCATTCGTCATAAAAAAGCAGTTCAGCGACGTCTCCGAAGAGGGCACGGCTCTTATTTACGCTCAGGAAAGCTCCACGCTCGATACCCTGCGCGAGGATCTGTACAAGCAGATAACGAACGTCAAGGGCGGCGGCGGCAACGGCTCTACGGACACGATGGATATCCTTAACAAGCTGCCGCGCTTCATAGTCAAGTTCTTCATTCTCATAATGCGTCTTCTCGACCGCCATGGCCTCGTGCCCAAGACGATCATATCCGGCGACCCCTTCTATGCCTCCGTCATTCTCTCGAACCTCGGCTCCATCAAGCTGCGCAGCGGCTACCATCATCTGACCAACTGGGGCACCACCTCACTGTTCGTCGTTGTGGGCGAGATGAAAAAGCGCGTATTCGTAAACGCCGACGGCGAGGAAGAGTACCGCAACAGCGTCGATCTCGGCCTCACCATAGACGAGCGCATCGCCGACGGCTACTACTACTCCAAGAGCGTGAAACTGCTCAAGTACATTCTTGAGCACCCTGAATGCCTTGAAAAGCCCTTTAACGAGCCTGTCGATTACGAGGCAAAATAAATTCTTATAACGATAAAAGCCGCCTTTAGGCGGCTTTTATATTGCATATTGGCAAAAATATGCTATATTAGACATTAAGCAAGGGGCGAGGCGGTCAGCTACACCACCCGAAAGGGGGTGAAGCCAATGCGACTGACGATAACTCTGACATTGCGAAAGCTTATGTTTCAGTTTATTGTTAAAAGCAGAAGCCGCCACTCCGCCAAGTGACAGCTTCTAACTACATAGTTAAGTTGTAACTTTCCAGAGCTGACCGTCGGTCATCGCTCCTTGTGTTTTGATTATAGCATCAAGAGTGCTCAGAAGTCAATATCCTATCGTAAATCAGCCGCTGAAAGGCGGCTGATTTTTTACTCGCAAGAAACTGTTTAACTTTTGTCATTGTATTGTAAAAATCAAATTTGCATGATATATTAACAATTTGTAGATAAATATAAATAAAGTGAGTTTATCTGCTAAATTTGTCTCCGGGGCACGCCAGCCTCGGGAAAGGATGTAGAAATGAAAAACAGCGAAAAAACCATGGACAAAATTGTTGCACTGTGCAAAAACCGCGGCTTCGTGTACGCCGGAAGCGAGATCTACGGCGGCCTTGCCAACTCCTGGGACTACGGCCCGCTCGGCGTTGAGTTCAAGAACAACGTCAAAAAGGCATGGCTCAAGAAGTTCGTTCAGGAGAGCCCCTATAACGTGGGTCTGGACGCCGCGATCATAATGAATCCCCAGACGTGGGTCACCACCGGCCATGTATCGAGCTTCTCCGACCCCCTGCTCGACTGCAAGGCATGCAAGTCGCGCCACCGTGCCGACAAGCTCATAAGCGAGGAGCATCACGAGGTCAATGTCGACGCCATGAGCTTTGACGAGATGGACGAGTTCATCGCATCGCATGAGGATATAATCTGCCCCGTCTGCGGCAAGCATGATTTTACCCCCATCCGCAAGTTCAACCTTATGTTCAAGACCGCCATCGGCGTTACCGAGGACTCGAGCAGCACATGCTACCTGCGTCCCGAGACCGCCCAGGGCATTTTCGTTAACTTCGCCAACATCCAGCGCACCACCCGCAAAAAGCTGCCTTTCGGCGTTTGCCAGGTCGGCAAGGCCTTCCGCAACGAGATCACCCCGGGCAACTTCACTTTCCGCACCCGCGAGTTTGAGCAGATGGAGTGTGAGTTCTTCTGCAAGCCCGGCACCGACCTTGAGTGGTTTGCCTACTGGAAAGACTTCTGTAAAAACTGGCTTGTCTCCCTCGGCATCAGCGAGGAAAACCTCCGTCTGCGCGACCACGAGCCGGCAGAGCTTGCGTTCTACTCCCGCGCCACCACCGATATCGAATACGCCTTCCCGTTCACCGACTGGGGCGAGCTTTGGGGCATCGCCGACCGCACCGATTACGACCTTGGCCGTCATCAGGAGGCCTCCGGCAAGGATCTGACCTACTTCGATCAGGATTCCGGCGAGCACTATGTCCCCTACGTCATTGAGCCCTCACTCGGCTGCGACCGCGTTGCTCTTGCCTTCCTCTGCGAGGCATACGACGAGGAGGTCGTCGGGCAGGACAAGAAGGGCAACGACGATATCCGCACCGTCCTGCACCTGCATCCCGCTCTTGCCCCCTTCAAGTGCGCTATCTTGCCGCTGAGCAAGAAAGAGATACTCACAGGCCCCGCTATGGAGCTTTACACCGAGCTTTCCAAGGACTTCATGGTCGATTACGATGAGACAGGCTCCATCGGCAAGCGCTACCGCCGTGAGGACGAGATCGGCACGCCCTTCTGCATCACCTTTGACTTCAACACCGTAGGCACCGAGACCGACGAGGCGGACCACTGCGTCACTATCCGCGAGCGCGACAGCATGCAGCAGGTGCGCATCCCCATCTCCGAGGTCAGAGATTACATCGCAGATCGGGTGAAGTTCTGAGGAATTTGGCCATGGTAGGCACTAAAGAGAGAAGCTTTTTGTTCCGCGACGGCATCTCCGCCGGCGCGGAGCCTAAGCACCGTTTCATCTTTTATCTGTGGAATTTTGGTATGCTTGTGCTGGCCGCCGCCGGTATATGCACAGTTACGCTGTTCCTCGGCATCGGCATAAACAGCAGAGAGATCTTTTTCGACTATTTTCGGCACCCTCTTATTTTCTTTCTGAATTTCCTGCCTATCCTTATGTTCGAGCTTCTTATGTACGGCATTTTCGGTCGGACATGGGCGGCGTTTCTGGCAACAGCGGTCGTGTTCGTGACTGCCTCTGTGGGCAACTTCTTTAAGCTCAAATTCAGAAACGACCCCTTTATGTTCTCCGATATCTCCGCCATACACACTGCGCTCGGCGTATCGTCCGGCTATGATATCAGCCTGAATAAGCGTATTGTTTTTTGCCTTCTGTGCGTCGCCGCCGGAACCGTGCTGCTGTTCTTTTTTGTGCGCGGCCGCAGCTCGGGCAGGCTCAGGCTGGCGCTTTCGGCGCTCGTGCTTGCCGCCGTATGGCCGCTGTGAAGCTTTGTTTATTCCAATAGCTCCATATATAACAACCAAACGCAGAGCTTCGAGCATGCAAACCGTTGGTTAGCGGATGAGCTATATGTATCCAAAGGCTTTGTCTATCCGTTTATATACAGCATAAACAGCTCGATAGTCAGTCCGCCGGACGGTTACGACGAGCAGGAAGCCATATCGCTTCTCGCTGAATATGACGACTCTGTTATCCCCGAGGACAAAAAGGTCAACATCCTTGCCATACAGCTTGAGGCTTTTTCGGATTTCACAACGATCGGCATAGACGGGCTTGAGGACATATATGCCGACTACCACGCGCTTGAGAGCGAAAGCTATACCGGTAATCTTGTGGACAATGTTTTCGCCGGCGGAACCATCAATACCGAGCGCTGTTTTCTGACCGGGTATACCAAGCTCGTGGATTTCAGGCAGAACACAAATTCATATGTATGGTATCTCAGGCAGAACGGCTATACGACAAATGGCAGCCATCCGTGCTATCACAGCTTCTATAACCGCTTAAACGTCAATGAATACCTCGGCTTTGAGGATTATTACTTCTCCGAGGAATACTATGACCAATACGCGCCCATATGCTATGATGACGTTCTTTTCCCCGAGATGCTCAAGCTCTTTACTGAGGACGTCGCCTCCGGCGAGCCTGTGTTTTCCTTTAACGTCAGCTATCAGGGACATGGGCCTTACAACTCCGAGAAGCTGTATTGGGGCGATCCTTTATGGGAGGGCGACGTATCCGACGCCAGCTACTATATTCTTAACAACTACCTCGGCTCGGTGAAAGATACCATTGGTCACCTCTGCGAGCTGAAATCCGGCCTTGAGGCCATGGATGAACCTGTAGTCCTTCTCGTCTACGGAGACCATATGCCATGGCTTGGCAACAGTAACCTTACCTATAAGGAACTGGGTGTGAATCTCGATGCCTCGACCATGAGCGGAATAATGAACTATTACTCAACGCGCTATCTCATCTGGGCAAACGATGCCGCAAAGGAACTTACCGGCTGCGATTTTGCGGGAGAGGGGCCCGATATAAGCCCCTGCTACCTTATGGGCGAGCTGTTCTCGCTGCTCGGCTGGGACGGGCCGGCATATATGCAGCTTATGGATGACGCACAGCAGGTACTTCCCGTGATAAACGACAACGGCTTCTATTTTGAAAACGGCAATGCAGTCCGCGATCTCGGCTCCGAGGCTCTTTCCGCGCTTGAAAAGGTGGATTTCGCCCAATACTATCTTCGCAAAAACTTTTTATACTCGGAGGTTGCGTCATGACAGCAGGACAAGGCTTCGTTAAAATGCTAAAGCCGGCAGGCTGTGTATTGTTTCTGCTGCTTTTCGTTATATTCCTTATCTTCTGCTTCACGGCCAAGGCCCCGCTTGACGGCTATGTCAAGCCCCAGACCACCGAGTATTACTCGACGCACCTGGACGAGCTTGAGCAGGAGCTTGAAGAGAATATGTTCCCGCAGCTTGAGGGCATTGAGGACTGCTTTGTCAGCGGCGATAAGCTTACTATCATCATAAGCGAGGCCGCTTACGACGAAAGCTTCGGAATAATAACCCATTATTACGGCAAAGAATTGTTTGATATACAAAAAAACTGAGAAATGAGTGAAAAAAATGAAAGACGGATTTATTAAAGTTGCAGCAGCTTCCCCGATGATAAAAGTAGCCGACACGGACTACAATGCGGATCGGGTGATAGAATGCATCAAGGATGCGCACTCCAAGGGTGCAAAGCTCATCGTTTTCCCCGAGCTTACCCTGACGGGCGCCTCCTGCTATGACCTCGTAGGACACAGCGTTATTCTCCGCGGTGCGGAGAAGGCTCTCTGCAAGGTCATCGAGGCGACGGCTGGCATGGATATGCTCGCGATAGTCGGCCTCCCCTATGCGCCGAGAGGCGGCGCGCTATATAGCTGCGCTGCCGTTATCTCCGACGGCGAACTGCTCGGTCTCGTACCCCGCAGCGAGGTCGGCGGCACGATGTTTGCCCCCGCTGACGACGAGGGCGGCGAAGCTTCCGTTTGCGGCAAGTTCGACGCGTATTTAGACACGGAGCTTCTCTTCACGAGCAGCGTCCTCCCCGGTCTTACCGTGGGCGTTGAGCTGGGCGGCGACGCGGACGCTATTGACTCCCCCGCAGCACGTCACGCTCTGGCGGGCGCGACCGTTATAGCAAGCCTTGCATCCTTCCCCGCCACCGTCAGCTCCACCACTGAGGCTACGGAGTCGGCAAAGTACCGCTCCAAGCACCTCAAGTGCGGCTTCATCCTCGCCGCTCCCGGCAAGGGCGAAAGCTCCACTGACAATGTGTTCTCCGGTCTGTGCCTCATCGCCGAAAACGGCGAGTTGCTCGCCTCCGACGAGTGCGAAAACTGCATGGTCATCTCTGAGATCGACGTTGAGTATCTCGAAAACCTCCGCCGTCCCACCGGCAAATTCGGCAGAAGCGAGTATAAGTACAGCCATACCGAGTTTATCTGGGGCAAGGAGCTTTGCGAGACTGAGCTTACACGCCACTACCGCAAGCTGCCGCATCTGCCCGAGTACGAAAAGGACATGGCCAACTACTGCCGCCGCATGATGGATATCCAGATTTCCGGCCTCGTAAAGCGCATGACCTACGCCGGGCTCGACCATTGCGTTGTCGGCATATCCGGCGGCGTAGATTCCACCCTCACCGTTATGATCTGCGCCGAGGCCGTCAAGCGCATGGGTCTGCCCTCGACAAACGTCGTCGCCTGCACCCTGCCCTGCTTCGGCACCTCTTCCCGCACCAAGTCCAATGCCATCATCGTTGCCGAGCAGGTCGGCGCGGAGGTTCGCGTTATCGACATCGGCGAGAGCGTGTACAAGCATTTTGACGATATCGGCCACGCCCACGATGACTACTCCATCGCCTTTGAAAACGCCCAGGCGCGCGAGCGCACGCAGGTGCTCATGGACATCGCCAACAAGGTCAACGGCCTTGACGTCGGCACCGAGGATCTGAGCGAGTTCGTTGACGGCTGGTGTACCTACAACGGCGACCACACCAGCATGTACGACGTGAATATGGGGCTTACCAAAACTCAGGTTCGCGCCGCTGTACGCTATATCGCCCAGCACACTGAGGATAAGGTTCTCGCCGACGCGCTGTGGGACGTTCTCGACTGCCCCGTCACGCCCGAGCTGCTGCCCATCCACGACGACCAGATTGAGCAGAAGAGCGAGGAGAACGTCGGCTCCTACAGCCTGCAGGATTTCTTCACCCACAAGATGATGATCTGCGGCTTCTCCCCCGCCAAGACACTGCGCATTGCAAAGGCCGCCTACGGCGACGAATTTTCAGACGCAGAGCTTATCAAGTGGCTTCGCAGCTACTGCAAGCGCTACTTCAGCCAGCAGTTTAAGCGCAGTTGCCTCATGGACGGCCCCGCGGTCGAAGGCTTCTCCGTCTCGCCCAGAAACGGCTTCCTCATCCCCTCCGACGCCGAGAACAGCCTGTTCATGGCTTCCATCGACGAGGTCGAGTGATATTGTTCCAAATAGAAAACACCCATGCAGAGCAATCTGCATGGGATTTTTTTATTCCGGCACCCCCGCTCGGGGGAGCTCGAGGGGGCGGCAGCCCTCCTCGAATTGGATAAATAGCCATTAAGAACGTCTGCTTCATCAGACGTTCTTAACGAGCGGCGCTCGGTTTTTTGTGAGATATAATTTCACAAAAAACGTGGCGTTATATTTTACACAAGAAAGCCCCATGCAGGGCAACCTGCATGGGGCTTTCTTGTGTAAAATAGAGAGAAATAGGAATAGGAGTGGTTTATTTAGTGAAATCGGGAGTCGGGATGATGTAAAGTATAACGCCTACGATGGGGAACAGCAGTGCAAGGAAACTCAGGGGCTGAGCAGCAGCGCCCATGATATCGAAGCAGAACAGGCACAGCGCCGCAAACGCGATAACCGTAAACACGATCTTCTCAATGAAATTTTTTACTTCGTAATTCATTTTAATGTCTCCTTTTATAATTATTTGATATTGTTAATTTTTTATCACCTTGTGATATTATAATACTACGCCGTTGTTAAAATAGCAAGCGAATAAAATTAATGTATAGTATGACTGTTTGTAATGTTAATTATTTGACTATTATACACATCTTATGCTTTACACCTCATCCGGCTCGCCGCAGGCGGCGACCCACCTTCCCCTCAAGGGGAAGGCTTGAGCGCGCTAATTTAGAACGCGGGTGCAAAAGGTACTACTGCCAGTGTCTCTGGTCGGGCACCGGAAATAGAGATTAGTCGAAGCGCAGCAACGAATTGCCCCTCCGGCGAGGAGCGGACGAGCGATGCTCGCCCCTACAATTGCCATTGAGGCAATTCGCGTTGAGATTGGCGGTAATCGTCATTGCGTCAGCCCGATTATGAACACTGGTGCATAACGAAAATATCTAAGCTCTAATTAAGTGCGCGAGTGCAAAAGCGATTATTGCCAATGTAACCGGTCGGGTTATGGCAGTAGCGACTATTTAAAGCGTTGCAACGAATCGCTTAGCGCCAGCCGGCGCCTAAAAGAGGTACATGGCGCCCATTATTATCAGGAGTTCCTTATCGCCGCTCTCGCGGTACATGAGGTAGAGGATAAGGATAAGCAGCAGATCCTCTGTCTCCAGCTCGCCGAGCTTTTTCGGCAGGTCGCCTAAGATCGGCAGCTTTTGCAGCGATAAGCCGCTCTGCCGCGGCGCATTGCGCGAAGGCTGGGGTTGCGGCGCGCCGCCGCGTTTGGGCTGCATCGCATTGCCGCCGCCCCTGCCCGACGGATTGGGGTTTCGGGAGGGCGGCTCCTGTATTTTCTCGGCGCGGCTGCCGTTGCCGCGGTAACGGTTATACGTCGCCATCGTCACTGCCTCCAAACTCGCCCGCCGCAAGCTCCGCCAGCCCGGCCAGACGCGCGATCTTCATCGCTCTGTCCATCTTGCTGCGCCTTCTTTCGGACAGATACGGCTTCATGGCCTCCAGCAGCTTTTCATCCTTGCTGCTCCTGCCCCCGCCGCTCATGAGTCCGCTTATTTTTTTCAGCATCCCGGCGTCGGGCACGGGCACGTTCTCCTGCTCAGGTTCTCCGCCGCCCATGAGCGATTTCGCGAAGCCCGCAAACCGCTCCATCTCTTTCGGGTCGTTGAGCAGCTTATTGAGCTTATCCTCAAAATCGCTCACGGACGCTCACCTCACTCCATAGCCTTTTTGAGGCTTTCGGCAAGCCTCTTGCCCTCATCGGTGGAAAGTACGCCGCGCAGTATGTTTTGCAGCGCCGCCATATCGCCGCTTTTGGCGGCTTTTTGGACGGCCTCGGAATCAACCATGCGGCTGACGGCCTTGCCGTCGGCGGAATCGGCGAGGCTCTTGAGCTTATCGCTCTTGCCGCTTTTGCTGAGCTGCTCGCCCAGCTTTTCCAGATCATTCATAAACTATCACCCGATCTATTATATTCACGCGCTGCGCGGAGGTTTACTATGAAGTCTATGAAAATTGCCGTTTTTTCCGATACCCACGGCTCGGCGCGGGGCATGATAAACGCCGTCGCGGAATATATGCCCGACCAGATAATCCACCTCGGCGACGGTATGCGTGACACGGATGAGCTGGAGGATAACTTCCCCGAGATCCCCATCTGCCGCGTCCCCGGCAACTGCGACCGCGATTTTGAGAGCGACGATGATTACAAGGTCGTGCGCCTGGGACCCGTAAAGGCGTTTATCACCCACGGCCACCGCTACCGCGTGCGCGGCGGCAAGCTCGATGTGCTGCTGTACGCGGCGCAGTGCTGCGACTGTCAGATCGCAATGTTCGGCCACACACACCGCGCGGTGTTCGACCAGATAGGCGGGATGTTCGTCCTTAACCCCGGCTCCTCCGGAAGCGGCGCGGACAGATCGTGGGCAAAGCTCGAGATATCCCCCGACGGGGAGATAAGCTGTGAAATTTGCAGTATCTAAAGTTAGTTTACAAAAAAGTATAGATTATGCCACTCAATGGTATTAATATAGAAGAATAATCAAAAATTCAGGAGACACATCATGAAGAAAACAATAGCAATGCTCCTTGCCGCCGTCATGCTCTGCGGCTGTCTCGCCGGATGCGGCGGCACAAAGGACGACACCGTTATGACCGTCAACGGTACCGAGATCAGCTACGACGAATATATGACCTGGCTCGGCAGTGCGGTCAGCGATATCAAGAGCATCTACAGCACCTATTCCGGCACGGATGTTGACTGGGACGGCAATTTCCTGTTCGACGAGAGCATCACCAACGCCGAGTGGTGCATAAAGCACGCAAACGAGAACCTCACGAAGCTCCACTCGGTCGAGAGCAAGGCCAAGGAGCTGGGCGTGACCGTCACAGACGAGCAGAAAGAGGATCTCGAGGACGAGATTGAGGAGCTTCGCAGCACCTACGCCACCGGCGACGACACCGAGGCGTCCTTCAAGGACTTCCTCGCAGGCTACAACTATACCCAGGACAGCTACAGGACGCAGCGCAACCTCAACTACCTGTACTACAACGTGTTTGCCGAGCTGTACGGCGAGCAGGGCGAAAGGCTCGACGAGGCAAAGGTTCTCGACTACGCCGAGAAGAACGACTATGTGACCTCCGCGCACATTCTGATAAAGACGACAAGGGACGTCGCCGACGAAGACGGCAAGACCACCACCGAGGAGCTTTCCGAGGCCGAGAAGGCCGAGAAGCTTGCTCAGGCGCAGGAGCTGGCCGACGAGCTGAAGGCGATAGACGATAACGAAAAGCGCTGGGAGCGCTTCAAGGAGCTCATGGACGAGTACAGCGAGGACCCCGGCAAGGAGAGCTTCCCCAACGGCTACTGCTTCACCACCAATACCATGGTCGAGATCTACGACACCACCAGCCGCGAACTCGCCGAGTACGAGGTCTCCGACCCCGTTGAATCGACCCACGGCTACCACGTCATCATGCGTCTGCCTATGACAAGCTCCGACCTCGTGTCGTACACCAACGGCTATCAGCAGAGCATCGTGCCTCTGTCCTATGTCGCCGCGCCGAGCTACTACGATACCGACGTGTCCGGCTGGGCCAAGGACGCCACCGTCAAGTACACGAGCCTGTACGAGAAGGTCGATTTTTCGCAGTATCTAACCGACGACGGCTTCAACTTCGTCAGCTACGCCGACTATTGCCATAGCGGCGATTCGGATTAAAGCTTCGAGTAATCGTTATTGCACTCGCGCACTTAATTAGAGCTTAGATATTTTCGTTATGCTCCGGTGTTCATAATCGGGCTGACGCAATGGCGATTACCGCCAATCTCAACGCGAATTGCCTCAATGGCAATCGCCCCTCCGGCGAGGAGCGGACGGCCAATGTGTACAGAGTAATATGATAGTAAACACATGTGCAAGATGATTGTATACAG
>OLNX01000961.1_pt1 | contig 26639 bp, 22 predicted proteins | sample 1672611 | NCBI WGS metagenome assembly OLNX01 (sample SAMEA3136705, study PRJEB25190) | human gut metagenome | reverse complement strand
AGGAGGTAGGAGTTGACGGATAGGTGTAATCGCCGGTGCCGTCCGTAATAACGGGCCAACGAGTTGCGCGACACGGGTATGTCGCGCCTGCGGAAAGTAAACCGCATGTGTAGCAGTACGCTGTCCGACACTGCGAATAGGCAGAGAAAGACACGGAAGAAAAAATCCTCTGCCGTTCTCCTATAGTCTCAGCTCTCTGGCAGGCAGACGCTAAGAGGAAACGGGGAGATTCATAAGAGGGGTGGAAACCATAGGTGTCCATCCCTCTTATGCGCCCGCGCGGCGTCAGCGCACGTTCTCGCGCTTCGCAGAGCGCAACTTCCTCACTTGATTCAAGCGAAAAACATTCCGCCCGTTAGGGGCGAACACGCTTGCGCAGTTCGTGTGCCCGGTCAATCAGTGCAGAAGGACAGGGTGAAGCGCATACGCACTTCATGGGCCCAGCCCAATCTGCGCAGAAAACAAAATTCCGCCCTAAAAAGGGCGGAAAAAAGCCGCCTGATGAATCAGACGGCGATTTTCCCTCAAAGAGCAGGTAAAGAGTAAAGAAAGAAAAAAGAAAAAAAGAGAGCAAATGAAATATAAAAACCAATGTGGTTGTTGGTTATTGTCGATTTGTTGTGTTCCTTAGAACAATTATTATTATAGTCGTTTTAGATAAAAATGCAATAGATTTTTTGTTTAATGTTCCAGAGAAAATGCAAAAGTTTTTGTGCATATACTACAAAAATAACATCTGTAAATTGTAGGGAAACACAAAACAAAGGGAAAACAAGCCGAAATCTCAAAAAATCCGGCGGCAACGGGAACGATTTGCCGCTGCAAAACGTGTTGCTGGTGAAAGGAGGAGAGAGCAATGCAGACAAAACTCAGGTCGGACGCATTTCTGCAGCAGGCGATGGACACCTGCGGCGACGCGGTCTACCGCTTAGCTTTGTGCAGACTGAACAGCCGCGCGGACGCAGAGGACGTCTATCAGGAAGTCTTTCTCCGGCTGCTGCGGGACGACACCGATTTCCGCGACACCGAGCACCTGAAAGCATGGCTGCTGCGCGTAACGCTCAGCCGGTGCGCCGATCTTCGCCGGTCGGCGTGGTTTAAGCGCACCGCACCGATGGAAGCTGCCGCGGATGCTGCCGCTCCGGAACCGGAAAGCAGCAGTGAGCTGTGGCAGGCGGTACACGCACTGCCAGACGATCAGCGAATCGCGGTGTGGCTGCACTATGTGGAGGGCTACCGCACAGAGGAGATCGCGGAAATGGTCGGCTGCCGTCCGGCAACGGTACGCACGCGGCTGCATCGCGCAAGAAAGCAATTAAAGCTGGATTTGGAGGGATCTTACGATGAAGAACAACTGGAACGAACTGAAGGACATCAAGGCTCCGCAGGAGCTGAAGGAGCGCACGCTGGCAGCAGCTCGTGAAGCGCGTAAGCTGACGAACGAACCGCTGCATGCGGTGCCGCGCCATCCGTGGGGAATGGCAAAGCGCCTTCTGGCGGCAGCCTGCGCGTTCGGTATTGTGCTGGGCGGCACGGCGGTTTATCGCACGCATAATGGCACCGCGCAGACCGGCAGTGCAGCCGTAGCGGATGCCATCAATCACACATTCGGCTTTGCAGCCTATGCCGCCGACACCGGCGAGCTGCGTCAGCCGAAGGACAGCAAGATCGTGTTCGACACCGGCAGCGGCGCAGACGATCCGGAAAAGGGTTTCTACTCCGGCTGTCTGTTCAAGGTGACCGGCGAGAATATCAAAACCATATCCGCGACCATCGACAAGGGCGCAGTCTACCGCACGAAAACCGTCAAGGATACATCGGCCGACCGCGACGAGTGGGTGCGCTCGATGCATCAGGGCACGAACCCCGAACTCGACGGCGCAGACCGGATCATGGTCTGGGGCAGTGACGAGATGCATATGTACGCTGACCTGTGCTGGAAGCTGGACAACGGCTTCACCGACGCATACGACCCGGACACCAGCTACGGTCTGTGGCTGCCCAGCCAGCCGGAAACCACGGACGATGATCTGCAGGATTCGTGGCACAAGGCCGTGGACGGCTTTGAGGGCGCAAAGCTGACCGTCACCATCACGTTTACTGACGGCTCGGAGCAGACCCGCTCGATGACGCTGCACACCGGCAAGCTGGGCGTGGAATACAAGGACGATATGTCCGGTCCGAGCCTTACCGGCGAAGTGCTGACCGATGAGCAGGCCGCAGCGGAAGGCTATATCTATGGCGTCTATGCGGATATTGAGTAATTGAAGATATGTGCCGTTCGTCCAAAATCATCAAGAATTAGTATAGTGCATGAAAATTTCCTCTGAATCTTGTGTTCAGAGGAAACTTTTTTGCGGAAAAATGGGAATATACCTTGAAAAATACGGTGTTATCGCATAAAATAGAAGAAGTTTAGTTCGTAAATGAGGCGAAAGTATGCTCAACATTGTTTTGGTCGAGCCGGAGATCCCGCAGAACACCGGCAACATTGCCCGCACCTGTGCGGCGACAGGCTGTGTGCTGCATCTGGTCGAGCCGCTCGGCTTTGCTATCGACGACAAGCGCATGAAGCGTGCAGGTCTGGACTACTGGCATCTGCTCGATGTGCGTATGTATAAAAATCTGGATGAATTTTTTGAGAAAAATCCGGACGGCCGCTACTTCTATGCGACAACAAAGGCGCCGCACGCCTATCATGAGGCGGAATACCGCGACGGCGACTACCTGATGTTCGGCAAAGAGACCCGCGGTCTGCCGGAAGCGCTGCTCATCGAGCACCCGGAACGCTGCGTTCGCATTCCTATGAGAGAGGGCGCGCGCAGCCTTAATCTGTCTAACTCGGTCGCTGTTATCGTGTTTGAGGCACTGCGGCAGACCGGCTTTGAAAATCTGAGACTTGCGGGACCGTTCCCACAGGCATAAAGGAGTAAAGAATGGAAAAGATTCATATTTTGACCGATTCCTCATCGGATATTCCGCACGATCTGGTAGAGGCGCACGGCATTGAGATCGTTCCGATCATGCTGACGCATGAGGGACGCAGCTTCCGCGAATATTACGACATCACATCCGAGGACTACTGCAGGCTGCTCGAGACCAGCAGCGAGATTCCCGGCACGGCCATGACTACGCCGACCGTATTCCTCGAGTCCTACAACCGTGCATTTGAGCGCGGCTGCACGCATCTGCTGGCAGTGCTCATCAACGGCGGTGGCTCGGGTACCTATCAGGCGGCCTGCCTTGCAAAATCCATGTTTGAGGAGGAGCAGGGTGAGGGCAAAATGACCATCGAGGTCATCGACTCCAAGACATACACCTATATTTACGGACACATTGTTGTCAAGGCTGCCGAAATGCGCGAGCAGGGCGAGAGCTTTGACGCAATCGTCAGCGTGGTAAAAAGCCGTCTTAACCGCGTGGAAGCCTACCTCGGTGTGTACAGCCTCAAGTTCCTCAAGAAGTCCGGCCGTATTTCGGGCGGCGCGGCCTTCGTGGGTGAGGCGCTCGGTCTCAAGCCCATCAGCCATGTGTATGACGGTGCGGTAAAGGTGTGTGACAAGGTGCGCGGTGAGAAGGCACTCGTTGCCGGAATGAGCAAAAAAGTCTCCGCCCGTGTGGTGCAGCCGGATAAGCAGACGGCTATCCTGCTCTACGGCGATGTACCCGCCGAGCGTCTGGATGAAATGGAAAAGCGTCTGCGTACCGAAATTGGATTCCGCGATGTGGAACGCGTAGCGATCGGTCCCTCGGTTCTGACAAATACTGGTCCGCTGGCGATGGCTGTAGCGTATTATGGAACGCCGCGGGATTGATGCAAAAATTGTGAATGTTGTTTAATATTTCGCAACTTTTTGGCGAAAAACGCAAAAATCCTCTAAAAGCGAGTTGGAATGTGATGATTTTCACAATTTTGCTTGCGAATGGCACGAATTACGAGTATAATTCTGTATTGGAAACGGAATTATTTAAGTAATAAGTTCGTGCTTTTGTTCCTTATCGTAACTTTATAATACATCTTAAAGGAGAGGGATATTTATGCAGTATAACAAGAAGAGCGTTGAGGATATCGACGTATCCGGCAAGAAGGTAATTGCTCGCTGCGATTTTAACGTACCGCAGGACGAGAACGGCAACATCACCGACGACAAGCGCATCCGTGCTTCGCTGGAGACCATCAACTACCTGCTGGATCACAACGCTGCTGTAATCCTGTGCTCGCACCTCGGCCGTCCGAAGGGCGAAGTAAACATGAAGTATTCGCTGGCTCCGGTCGCTAAGCGCCTGAGCGAGCTGCTTGGCAAGGAAGTCAAGCTGGCAAAGGACGTTGTAGGCGAGGACGCTAAGAAGCTGGCCGCTGAGGTTAAGCCGGGCGAGGTCGTTCTGCTTGAGAATGTTCGCTTTGAAAAGGGCGAGACCAAGAACGACGCTGCGCTGGCAAAGGCTATGGCTGACATGGCTGATATTTACGTCAACGACGCATTCGGCACCGCACACCGTGCACACGCTTCCACCGCAGGCATCGCAGATTACCTGCCGGCTGTATGCGGCTTCCTGATCAAGAAGGAAATCTCTATCATGGGCAAGGCCTTGAGCGATCCGGCTCGTCCGTTCGTTGCAATCCTGGGCGGCGCTAAGGTTTCCGACAAGATCGGCGTTATCGAGAACCTGATCGACAAGTGCGACACCATCATCATCGGCGGCGGCATGGCCTACACCTTCTCCAAGGCGCAGGGCGGCGAGATCGGCACCTCCCTCTGCGAGGAAGACAAGATCGAGCTGGCACTCGGCCTGCTCAAGAAGGCTGCTGACAAGGGCGTTAAGCTGCTCCTGCCGGTTGACACCGTTTGTGCAGATCACTTCGGCGCAGACGCTGCTCCGGTCGTATACGAGGCTGGCAAGATTCCGGCTGACATGATGGGCATGGACATCGGCCCGAAGACCGTAGAGCTGTTCTCTGAGGCTGTCAAGGACGCAGGCACCGTTGTTTGGAACGGTCCGATGGGCGTATTCGAGTTTGACACCTTCGCAGTCGGCACCAAGGCTGTTGCCAAGGCAATCGCTGAGAGCAAGGCTGTTTCCATCATCGGCGGCGGCGACTCCGCAGCTGCTGTTGAGAAGCTGGGCTTTGCTGATAAGATGACCCACATCTCCACCGGCGGCGGCGCTTCTCTGGAGTTCCTCGAGGGTCTGGAGCTGCCGGGCATCGCATGCCTGCAGGACAAGTAAGTCCATTAGGAACGCTTTATATCGGAGCGCGTTCTGTTGAGCGCTCCGTATAAATACATAAAGATTTAAGACGGAAAAGTCCGTCCGAATGTTTGAAAGGGGTAAAACCAACATGAATCGCAGATATCGTAAGACCATTATCGCCGGTAACTGGAAGATGAACAAGACTCCGGCAGAGGCTAAGGCTCTGATCGAAGAGATGAAGCCGCTCCTGTCCAAGACCAAGTGGTGCGAGATGGTTCTTTGCGTACCGTTCACCGATATTCAGGCTGCTGTAAAGGCTGCTAAGGGCTCCAAGATTGCAATCGGCGCTGAGAACATGCACTTCGAGGAGTCCGGCGCTTTCACCGGCGAGATCTCCGCTGACATGCTCAAGGAGCTGGGCGTTAAGTACGTTATCATCGGCCACTCCGAGCGCCGTCAGTACTTCAACGAGACCGACGAGGCTTGCGGCAAGAAGGTTCAGGTCGCTCTCGAGAACGGTCTGCGCCCGATCCTGTGCGTAGGCGAGTCTCTGACCGAGCGCGAGCAGGACGTTACCATGGAAGTTATCCGCAAGCAGATCAAGATCGCTCTGCAGAACGTAGCTGTTGAGGACATTAAGAAGGTTGTCATCGCTTACGAGCCGATCTGGGCAATCGGTACCGGCAAGACCGCTACCGCAGAGCAGGCTAACGAGGTTTGCTCCGCTATCCGTGACTGCCTGCGCGAGAAGTACGGCGCACGCGCTGCACGCGGCATCACCATCCAGTACGGCGGCTCCATGAACGCAAAGAACGCTTCCGAGCTGCTGGCTCAGCCGGACGTTGACGGCGGCCTGATCGGCGGTGCCTCCCTGAAGAGCGCTGACTTCGCTACCATCGTAGAAGCAGCTAACCAGTAAGATAAGGATACGGGAAAGGGAAACGCTCCCTCACCGTTTTGCGGAGGGGGACATGGTGATATCGTGTCCCCTTTTATTCTCTTATCGTTCGCTTCTGTAAAGGAGTTTTATCAGTATGAAAAAAACCACTATGCCGGGCATGCCGGAGGTAGAGGTAGTCGAGATCAAGACTTCCGCACCGGTTAATGTTCTGGCAGATCCGGCTCCTGCAAAAAAGCCGGCGGCAAAGCGTACCCGCAAGACCGCTGCGGCAAAGACAACTGCAGCCAAGACTGAGGCGAAAAAGCCGGCAGCCAAGCGCGGCCGCAAGCCCAAGGCAGCCACCGCTGCTGCCAAGAAGGCAGAGGGCCCGAAGAAGCCGACCGCTCTGATCATCATGGACGGCTTCGGCCACCGCGAGGAGACCAAGGGCAACGCCATTGAGGCTGCTAAAAAGCCGAATCTCGATAAGATTTTCGCAGAGAACCCGCTCACCTATATCGGTGCATCCGGTCTGGACGTTGGTCTGCCGGACGGCCAGATGGGCAACTCCGAGGTTGGCCACACCAACATCGGTGCAGGCCGCATTGTATATCAGGAGCTGACCCGCATCACCAAGGCCATCCAGGACGGCGATTTCTTCGAGAATCCGGCTCTGATGAGCGCGATCAACCAGTGCAAGTGGTTTGGTTCCACCCTGCACATTTTCGGTCTGCTGTCTGACGGCGGTGTGCATTCCCACATTGACCACATGTTTGCGCTGCTCGAGCTGGCACGCCGCAATGGTCTGCGCAAGGTTTGCTTCCACTGCTTCATGGACGGCCGCGACACGCCGCCGCAGTCCGGTATCGAGTATATCGACCGCCTGCAGGCCAAGATCGACGCTGTCGAGGTCGGCTGCATCGCAACTGTATCCGGCCGTTACTATGCAATGGATCGTGATAACCGCTGGGATCGCGTACAGAAGGCGTACGACGCTATCGCACTCGGCGAAGGCGAGCACGCTGCTACCGCACACGAGGCTATGGAGCAGTCCTACGCAAACGGCGTAACCGACGAGTTCGTTGTTCCGGTTATCGTTACCGAGGGCGCGACCGTCAAGGACGACGACGCGATCATCTTCGCAAACTTCCGTCCCGACCGTGCGCGTGAGATCACCCGTGCATTCGTTGATCCGGAATTCACCGGCTTTGAGCGCGTACAGCCTAAGATCCACTACGTCTGCATGACGCAGTATGATGCTACTATTCCGGGCGTGGAAATCGCCTTCAAGCCGCAGAGCCTGAAGAACACGTTCGGCGAATATATCTCCGATCTGGGTATGACCCAGCTCCGCATTGCCGAGACCGAGAAGTACGCACACGTTACGTTCTTCTTCAACGGCGGCGTTGAGAAGGAGTATCCGGGCGAGGATCGTGCTCTGATCCCGTCCCCGAAGGTTGCAACCTATGATCTCCAGCCGGAGATGAGCGAGCCTGCCGTTACCGAGGAGTGCGTAAAGCGCATCCTGTCCGGCAAGTACGACGTTGTTATCCTCAACTTCGCAAACTGCGATATGGTAGGTCACACTGGCGTATTCGAGGCTGCAGTCAAGGCTATCGAGGCTACCGATGACGGCGTAGGCAAGGTCGTTGACGCCATCCTCAAGATGGGCGGTCAGTGCCTGATCACCGCCGACCACGGCAACGTCGATCAGATGCTCGACGCTGACGGCGTGACTCCGTTCACCGCACACTCCACTAACCCGGTGCCGCTCGTAATGGTCGGTCACGAGGGCAAGCTGGCAGAAGGCGGCGTACTGGCTGATCTGGCTCCCACCATGCTGGACATGATGGGCATTCCGCAGCCTGCAGAGATGACTGGTCACAGTCTGCTTGTTAAGTAAGCAGAGTGAAGAGTTGAGAGTGTAGAGTGAAGAGAAATCTTCATTTAACGCTCGGCAATTCGGATATTCTTATTGATAATAATAGAGTGAAGCAGAAAGAGTGAAAAGGCGGAGTAATCTCCACTCTCCACTCTTCACTCTCCACTCTTTTATAAGCTAATCTATTCTTATGTAAGAAGGAGAAAGAATTATGAAGGGCTACATTGAAATTGTTGATGTAATCGGCCGCGAAGTTATGGACTCCCGCGGCAACCCGACCGTTGAGGTTGAGGTTTACGTTGAGGGCGACACCGGCGCATACATGGGCCGCGCTGCTGTTCCGTCCGGTGCTTCTACCGGTATCTTCGAGGCTTGCGAGCTGCGTGACGGCGACAAGTCCCGCTACAACGGCAAGGGCGTACTCAAGGCTGTTGACGCTGTAAACGGCGAGATCGCTGAAGTTGTTATCGGCATGAACGCTCTCGACCAGCAGGCAATCGACAAGGCTATGATCGAGGCTGACGGCACCCCGAACAAGACCAAGTTCGGCGCAAACGCTATCCTCGGCGTATCCCTGGCTGTTGCCAAGGCTGCTGCAGAGGCTCTGAGCCTGCCGCTGTACAACTACATCGGCGGCTGCAACGCTAAGACCCTGCCGATGCCGATGATGAACATCCTCAACGGCGGCGCACACGCTACCAACAACGTTGAGATTCAGGAATTCATGATCATGCCGGTTTCCGCTCCGTCCTTCCGCGAGGCTCTGCGCCGCTGTGCAGAGGTATTCCATCAGCTGAAGACCACCCTGAAGGAGAACGGCACTCCGGCAGCAGGTGTAGGCGATGAGGGCGGCTACGCTCCGAACCTGAAGAAGGACGAGGACGCTCTGAAGGTTATCGTTCAGGCAATCGAAGAAGCTGGCTACAAGCCGGGCGAGGACTTCATGATCGCGATCGACGCTGCTTCCTCCGAGTGGTGGAACGACGAGGAGAAGTGCTATATCCAGCCGAAGTCCGGCAAGAAGCTGACTCAGCAGCAGCTGGTTAAGATGTGGAAGAACTTCGCTGAGAAGTACCCGATCATCTCCCTCGAGGACGGCATGGCAGAGGAAGACTGGGAAGGCTGGGCTATGCTGACCAAGGCTCTGGGCGACAAGATCCAGCTGGTTGGCGACGACCTGTTCGTAACCAACACCACTCGTCTGTCCAAGGGCATCGAGCTTGGCGTTGCTAACTCCATCCTGATCAAGGTTAACCAGATCGGCTCCCTGACCGAGACCCTGGACGCTATCCAGATGGCTAACCGCGCAGGCTACACCGCAGTTGTATCCCACCGTTCCGGCGAGACCGAGGACGCAACCATCGCTGATATCGCTGTTGCACTGAACGCTGGCCAGATCAAGACCGGTGCTCCGTCTCGTACCGACCGCGTTGCAAAGTACAACCAGCTGCTCCGCATCGAGGAAGAGCTGGGCGAGGACGTTGCACAGTTCCTGGGCAAGAAGGCTTTCTTCAACCTGAAGAACAAGTAAGTCTCCGTCCTTACCGATACGGCAATATGAGAAAACCGCACGCTTTTGCGTGCGGTTTTTTATAGCAATTTCTTGCGAATATATAGTAAATTCTTGCGTTTGAGTTGACGGATGGACAAACCTGTGCTATCATAAACGCAGTAGCATAGCGAATTCTCTGTGCTGAAACAGAGAATCTGGCTTTTTGGGATAAAATTGCTCACATTTTCATTTCTTTATCATAAATCACCTCTGTGCCTTGTGCGCAGAGGTGATTTATTTTTTCGGACAGACGCGGCTTGAAAAAATCAGCCGCCGTAGCCGTTCTTCCATCGCTGCAGCGCGAGCGCTGCGTTCTTGTAGCTGACATCGGCGGTCGGCGTTCCGGCGGGCACACCGAGGATAGCCGCGTCACCCTGACGAACGTATCCGCTGGTTTTCCAGCGCTCAAGCGCCTGCTCGTAGGCACGGGTCTGTGCATTCGCGGCCGCACTGCTGACATTCAGCTGATAATTGCGCCAGTTCAACGTCGGCGTGCCGTTCAGGAAGCCGGTCAGACCGGCTACGGACAAGCCGTAATCGCGGTCGGCGTTAAACTGGCTCAACGCCGCCTGCGCCTGCTGGAGCGCCGCATTTTCCGATGCGGTATAGTAGCTGCTCTCGGCGGCTGCGGTCTGTTCATCGGCAGCATTCTGCGCTGCCGCACGCGCGGACAGACGCGCCTGCCCAAGCGAATTCAGGTCGCTGCGGTACCGGTTGTCCACCGCAATGCGGCTGGTCTCCGCCATGCCGCTGGTGGCTGCCTGCCCGCGTGCGCCCATGTTAAGTCCGAGCGCCGCCAGCTTTTCCTCGTTGTTCACCGCGGACTGTCGGGCATTGATGTCGGTCTGACGCATACCGGCGGCGTAGTCGTTCTCGATGGATGCGAGATTGCTCTCCAGCTGCCTTGCAATGCGGCTGCGGGCGGTCTCAAATCGCTTGAAACGGGCATTTTCCGCCGCATCATACAGGCTGCTGACGCGGTTTACACCGGTTGTTGTGCTTGAAACCGAGTACGGACGGTAGGTGCCGTTCCACGTCGAAACCGCGTCGTTGGATGCAACCTTGCCGCCGAGACCGAGCGAGTCAATCTTGTTCTGGCGTTCGCTCAGCAGCTGCTGGCGTTTCGCTGAATCAGTCGTGCCGGCGATCGCCGCCGAGTAGTCAAAATTGTCGCGGTAGCCGTTGGAATTGAGCGTGCCGGAGGACGTGCTTGACGTCGATTTGCTTGCCGCCGTCTTAGACGAAGCTGACTTGGACGCGGCTGACTTTACGGTTGATGTTCGGCGCGCGGAAGTTGATTTGATGATTGCCAAAGGGGAATCCTCCTTTCTAAATTACGGTCTGACCCTGTGTCCAGCGGATGGTGAGCGCGAGCAGACCAAACGGCTCATCCGGCCGGTCGTTGCCGATGCGCACGGCAAACAGAGGACTGCGGTGCTGTTTCCATCGAGTACGGTACGTCACGGCGCCCGGAATGCACCGGAAGGAGAACCGTGAAAAGTCCAGTGTGCGGAAGGAAAACAGGTCCATATTGCGGGAAAGCGCAAGCTGGGCACCGTTTTCGTTCTCGTACTGCACGGTCGCGCCCGAGCGGGAATGCGGCATGAGCGTCGGAATCACGTCCCGCACGGTCTTGAAGCGGCTCCAGTCGGAGAGCGGCAGGGTAGGCGTGCGCCAGTACGCGGCAATCGCCGCCGTGTCATCAAGATAGGCGTGCTCCTCCTCGCTTTTGGCAAAGCGGCATAGCCGGCCGTCTGCCGTGCCGAACCACAGCTGACCGTTCAGCACCGCCAGACACTGTGCAGGCACATTGACCCAGAAAAACCACGCCGGATCGCCGTTTTCCTCGGTCAGAGAGCCGTCCGCGACATAAATGTGTCCGTTTACTGCCAGATAATATTTGCCCTCGAATACCACCGCACAGGCGTTTTTGAGGTCGGCCTCCTGCGATAATTTGGGCACAATGGCATCGGATACCGAGCGGATCGTCCGCTGTTCGGCAACGGCGGTGCCGTACACGCCCTGCACACCTCTTGCCGAGAGATACAGCGGCAGGTCGTTCAGCACGGCGAAGCAGCGGCTTGAAATCGCGCCTTCACCTTGCGCACCTTGCTTGAGCGGATACAGTGCAGAACCGTCATCCGCCATCATGTAGGTGCGCAGATAGCTGGTCGCCTCCTGTGCGCCGCCGGACTTGACCACGACCTGACTTTCGTACTGCTTGAGATAGCCGACGATCGCAGATGCATCCGTACCCATGCGGGTGTAGCCAGTGTCCGGAAAGTAGGTCGGGTCGTACAGGCCGCTCTGCCAGTCACAGTCCGGCTCATCCGGGTTGCCGGAAAGGAACACGCGCGTGTCGTTTTTGCCGCCGTACAGCCCGGCAAAGCGGCATTTGTTGATCTTGTCCGCGTGTCCGCTGACGGTTTTGGCAAACGCGATGGACACGTTTGCCAGACCGTTTCCGTTTGCCGGAGCAGCGGCCAGCGTTACCAGACCGGTCGAGCGGTTGACCGCCGAAACGGTAACCGCCGAGCCGTTGACCTCAGCCGTAACAGCTGTTTCGTCGAGGTCGGTCGCGTCCACCTTGAACTGGGTCGCTGTGCCGTCACCGATAAAGGTGTTGATGCGCTTAGGCGTCAAGAGATTTACCGCCTCGTAGCTGGTGCCGCCGCCGGTCGGCGCCGCAGAGATGGTCGTGGTCGGCACATAGGCTGTGCCGGATACGGAAACGGCTTCCCAGGCCGTGTTTTTGCTGCTTTTGCGCACCGCACGATAGGTTTTGCCGTCCATCAGGTACAGCACACCCTTCATCGTAAACGACTGGGAAAACGCCTCGTTCATGTCTGCGCACAGCTCGGTCTGCGTGCCGTCCGGCGCCCGAAAATACAGCTTTGCACCCGCATGAACGGCACAGCCTACACCATCCGGCATGGCGAATAACCCGTAGATGGGTGCGTTAAACTGCGCCTGTGTACGCCATCCGGTGCGCTTTACCAGAAAATCGTTCTGGTCGCAGATCATGTTCTGCATATCCGGCGAGCGGGAGAGAGACACCTTAGTTGGATGCGTGCGGCAGTCGATGCCGCCGAACCGGCTGACCACGGTCTGCTGCTCGGTCTCCGGATAGGGAAATTCATAGCTTCGCATTAAATCATCTCCTGCACGGCGGTAAACTGCGCGGGACAGTGACTCAGCAGGCGTTCGCTGTATTCGGTTGCCGCCCAGTTGAACTTGGCCTTGTCGTCATCCGCGACAAGCAGCGCCGCCAGTCCGTACGGAAAACATTCGCGCGCCAGCCAGTCACCGGCGGGCAGTTCCTCGGTCAGCGTCGTCATGCGCGGCGGCACAAGCAGCACGTCTTTGCCGTCAGACGCACGTTCCGCGTTCATCTCGCGCAGGCTGTTCGCTAACAGCTGGTTGAGCGCACCGAGCGCAAACTGCTCGTAATACACACCGCTGTCCGGTGTTTCGGATAAAATATTCAGCGCTGCACGAAAGCATTCGGTTCCGGTCATAGGGTTACCTCCTTTGTGATGGGTTCATTGGATACAGTGAGGAGTTAGAAGGCAGGAGTGGGGAGTAAACGAAGAAAACCTCCTACCTCCTCACTCCTAACTCTTATCTGCTATTTGAATTTAGCCTTCCGCTACCTCGGACGGATACGCGCCGGACTGCACACAGTATGCGCGGATCTTGCAGCCGGTCTCCGGCGTCAGCACAGTGCCGGCAACGTAATCCTTCGCAGAATCCGAGTAGCGCGGATCCGAGCCGTCCAGGGTGTAGCGCACCTTGCCGAACGCGGTAATCTTGCCCTGGCTGATGGTCGGTGCGCTCGAGCGGCAGTCCTCATCGACCAGTGCATACACGCCGCCGCACTTTGCGCCGAGCACATATGCGTCGTAGTAGTGACGGCCCTCGATCAGTGCACCGGACACGCCGACCGGGTCCTCATGCACCTTGGCATCCGCAATCTTGTACGGCATGAGCACGGCATCCTTGTGTGCAACGAGGAAGTACACGTCCTCCGGCAGATAGCTCTTGGGAACACGGACGACATTCATGCCGAATACCTCGCCGCACACGCCCTTGGCGATGGACTGACGCGCCAGCACGTCTACACCGGCAAACTCGTCCGAGGTGCACACCAGCTTGTACATTTCGCTGGTCAGGTACAGATAGCGGTTGTCGTCCGGCACAAGCGCATCGTCAAGTGCCTGCGATGCATCCGCAATCTTGCTGATGATATTCGCCTTGGTCGGCTTTGCACTTTCCACAATGCTGCCCGCCATGGTGACGAAGCGCTTGAATGCGTACTTGTCCGCCGCCGGTGTGGACTTCTCGTTCAGCTGCAGGCGCAGCATGTCGGCGGCATTCTTGACCAGATTCTGATCGAGGTTGTTGCCCTTGTCGATGGTCAGGGTAAACGCCTTGTCCTGCGTCATGGTCAGTTCCTGCACCACATCCTGCATCTCGGTCACATCGCCGTAGCGCTTCAGACCGCCGTCACGGTCGTAATCGACCTCTTCGACGGTGATCGGGGTGTAAACCTTGAGCGTTTTCACGCCGGTCAGGTCATACGTCTCGGCAGTCTTGCCCTTGATGAAGGACGCACGGGTGAATACCTCCGCAATCTGGTCGGAATACTTGCTTGCGAGATTGATAGCCATAAAAATTTACCTCCTATATAAATGTTCAATCGTGCAGTAATGGAAAATTGATAATTGATAATGGAGAATGAACACGGTAATTTTCCATTTTCCATTCTCCATTTTCAATTCAGCAAAAGTTACTTGCCGAGCAAAGCGAGCGTAACCGGGTCTACCCCCACGGGTTCCCCGTCCGACTGCGCCGGACCGACCGCCGCACGGCGGTTCTTCTGGTTCATCTCGAGCGCTGCCAGTTCGTCTCTCAGTTCGGCAATCTCCCACTTGCGGTACGCGGACACGAGCGAGCCTTCCTGCTGCGCCCACTCCCATACCTGCTGCGGAATGTCCTCGGGACGGACATCGGGATATTCCTCGACGAAAGCGGCGTAGATCTGGCCGTTCGGCATCGCGTTTGCCGCACGATTACGGCGGATGTAGGCGTTGCGCTTGGAAAGGCCCTGTGCGGCTGCGTCGATCAGCTCCTCGAGCGTCAGTTCGACGATATCGCCGTCCACCTCGACCGGATAGGTCTGCGCATTTTCCTGCGGCTGGATTTCCGCCGCCTGCTCCTGTGCGAACGGATTGACCGTCATTTCCTGCTCAGGATGGGGATTCACTGTGGTTTTCTGCATTACTGTTTGCCTCCTTTTGCTGCTGTCGCTGTACGCGAAGTGCGTGCAGCAGGTCGTGTTTGCCGCGTACCTGATAATCCGGTACGTTTTCCAGATATACGAGCGGGTCGGAAATAACGCCGCTCTCCAGCAGATGATCGTTTGTCATCGTCTGCATGGTTTCGGACCAGTAGCTTGCCGCGCCGACATCCACCTGCAGGCGCATGTCCTGTCCGGCGAGTGCGGAGAAGTCGAACGTGCATTTTTCGGGTTCGCCGCCGTCCTCGTTCGGCAGAACGAGCGTGCGCACGCCGTAGTGCGCACCCATCAGATCGAGAAACACGCGCGCCCAGTCTTCGGTAAAGCGGTAGAACTCCATTTTGGTCAGCTCGAGCGGCGCTGCCGTTGCGTTCTGCACCGCGATAATCGCCGAGGTGTTGTCCGGATTGACCGTGCCGAGTGCGGCCTCGCTTGCGCCCATGAGCTCCGCGGTATCGGTCATCATTTGCTTGAGCAGCTGCAGCACCTGTGCCGAGATATCCGGTGCGCGGAATGCGGCAGCGATCGCTTCATTCGGGTTGCCGCGCATGCCGATCGCCTTGCCGACGTCGTTCGACCAGCCGTTCGGGAACCGCGTCATGTCGTACACGATCTTAGGGAACGCCACCTGCTTGATGCACTGGACGTACATCGAGTACAGCTTGTTGATGGCGATCTGATTCGGAATCGCCTCGGTCAGCGGACTTTCGCCGTGGCACGAGCCGCGCACGCGGTTCCAGCAAAGGTGCGTCACCGGATACAGCCGATAGGGAAGCACCTTTTCGCGCATTACGACCGCGTTTCGCGTGGTCTTGCAGAAGGCAATGCCGTTCTCGGTCCTGCGCATGTGCAGGAGTACAGTCACGCGGTCGCTGTCGCTTGAGGTGCGGTAACGATGGTATTCGCCGCTGTCATCCGGCCGAATGGCTTCCGCGTCGCTCGCAGAGATGCCGTTGGCGCGCGCTTCCTGCCGCACCTCATCTGCGTCGCGCCGCATGGCAATGATAATATACGGCTGGCGCTGTACCTCATCGCAGGCGGCGTTGCCGAAGCAGATGTTCGTGGAATCAATCAGCTCCACCGCAATATCGCCCTTAACCGCCTGACCGGTCTCAAGCGCAGGATCAAAGTGCATGTAGAAGCACGCATCGCCGTCCACACAGGCGTTTTTCAGCAGCGGGCGGCCGAGTGCCTTGACACCCGAACGCTCGATCGCGGATGCAAACGCACGCTCGAGCACATGCGCGGTCTGCCGACCGTCCTTGTCCATGTCGAACGGTTGGGCGCGTACCGCCACATCGTCGGAGACCAGCATGGACACAAACAGGTTGACACAGCGGCGCAGCACGTTAAAGATCAGCGGGTCGAGCGACTGCACGCGCAGTCCCTCCCACTGCCTGCCGAGGTAAAACGCCTCGTTGCGCCGAACACGGTCGTATAAACCGATTGAGCGCTTGTAGTCGCGGTCGCGCTCATATTTCTTCCAGATTGCCGTCGGTGACGGATCAAATTTCATCGTTGTCCTCCTCTCGTCCGTAGTTCATCAGCGCCGCCAGATCGCGGCTGAGCGTATCCTCCGGCGTAGATTCTGCCGTGTGCTCCTTCGGCAAACGTCGCGGCAGAACCACACCGCCGGAGATGACTGCACCGGTCAGGACCAGTATTGCCGCTGATAATGCGTAAGTTAAGATTTCCATTGTGACCTCCTCTTGGAATAATTGAGAATGGAGAATTGAAAATTGAGAATTATGGTATCGTGCTTTGCGGAAATTATGCGGTGTTGCCTTAATTCGCCGCGTAGCGGCGCTCATCGTCGCAGCGCGGACGGAACTCGCGCAAGGATAGCTTGTCGCGGCGCGGATGGAACTCGCGCAAGGATAGCGACATCCTCCATTTTCCATCCTCAATTCTCCATTCCTGCTAAAAGTTAAGAAAATCGCAGATTTCACAATCGTAGGCCGACTGCGGCACAGCCTTAACCGGCTCATAAACGGTCGCGGCGTACCCGCGGAGCGCATCCGGCGCATGGGTCAGCTCGTGCGGCGTGTTCGCTGTGTCAGACGGATTGCGCTTGTCGTGCTGCAGTGCAGGCAGCGTGCGGATCAGATTGTGGCAGGTGTCGAAAATCGTCAGCCTGGGACGAACGGCGCCGTCCGTATCCTTGCGCGGCTGCAGCAGCTCATGCAGCGCCAGCCATCCGGCGACGCGTTCATTGCTGCTTTTGACAAAATCCAGTCCGCTGTCCGCGAACAGTTCTACCGCGCTTCTGCCGGTTTCCTGCCGTCGGTTCCACAGATCGGGCGGCGCGAGACGGTAGTCGATGTGTTCTCCCGCCGTCTCACAGGCAAGCATCTGCGCCGCTGCATCCGAAATGATGAGTCCCGGACGATAGAGTTCGCGGTAGACCACGCTGTGTCCGTCCGGACTTTGCGCGATCCAAAGCGCCGCCAGCATGTCCAGACCGTAGTCGATGGTCAGGCAGCGCCGCCAGTCGTGCGGGATGGCATACGGCTTTACAACATGCAGGTCGCGTGAGAATTCGCTGAAATACTGTCCCTCGTTCAGTTCCCACACGCCGTCGAGCAGTGCTTTCCGGTCGGTGGGAGAGAGCAGCTTCAACCGCTTTTCGTAGCCTGCATCCGCCTTGCGGAGAAACGGATTGTCGCCCAGTCTTGCGGGCAGGAACAGCCGCGTGCCGCCGTCGAACTCGCGCACGGTGTCCGGCGGCATGGAGTCGATAAACCGGCTCTTCACCCACTGGTGACCGACACCGCCGGGATTGGTCGTCGCCTTGACCTGCTTGGGGAATCCGTTCGTGCCGCGGATACGCGACAGCAGATAGGTGAACTGGCTTTCGGTGAAATGTGTCAGCTCATCGAACCGGATGACATCGTATTCCGCGCTCTGGTACCTGGTCACGTCGCTTTCCGCGTCGCAGTACCCGAATTCCAGCGCCGAACCGTTTGCAAAATCCCACCGGTGCTCACTCACCTTGTATTTGGCAATGCACTGCGGATACAGCCGCAAAGCCGCCGGTACAAGCGAGCGCTCCAGCTCCGGCATGGTCCGTCGTAGCATGAGTTGCCGCGAACCCGGATAGCACACCGCAAACCGCAAAGCATCGAGCAGCTGACCGTGGCTTTTGCCGCCGCCTGCCGCGCCGCCGAACAGGGTTTCGAGCGTATCCGACTGCATGAACGCTGCCTGCCGCCGTGTTACGGGGAATTCGTATCGTCTACGATCCGAAACACGATCTCCACCGGCTGGACTTCGGTCTGCTCGCCGCCTAGCATTACGCCTTTGCCGACCGTCCGGTCGAGAATTTCCTTGATCGCGCTGAGCCGGCTGTTCGCGGGCGCTTCCGCATCGTCTGCGATGTCGTACAGCATGCGGATCAGCCGATCCGGCTTTTCGTTTTCGCTGCACATGGCCTCACCTCCTTTCGATGAGCCATAGAATAGGAGCAAAATCCAAATTTGTCAAGAACAAATGTTCGATTTTTTATTTGCTTGCAATTTTTGCCCAGCTGCGGTATGCTGAATAAGATGGAAAATATGCGGCGCAGCAGCGCCAGTATCAGGAGGAAAGAAGATGAAAAAAATCGACCTTATCGCGCTCGATTTAGACGGAACCGCGCTCAATCCGCAGAATCAGGTCTCTCCGGCGACCGCCGATGCCGTGCGCCGTGCCCGCGAGAGCGGCATTCATGTTGTGGTCTCCACCGGACGCATCTGCGGCGAGGCGCGCGACTTCGCGCTCATGCTCGGTACGGATGACCAGATGGTCACCTCGGGCGGCGCTACGCTGTCGAGCGTGTCGCAGGAGCGCTGCACCATGCGTATGTCCATGCCGTGGGAAGCTGCCGTGCGTGCGTCTGCTGTGGTGGAGCGCATCGGCATGATCACGATGGTGTATGTAGGGGAGACGTTGCTCATTACTCCGTATGATGATATCGAATTTGGCAAGTATAAGTCGAATGAAGGCTATTTAAGCGCGAAAAAAGTTGTGCCGTCTGTTGCGGAATATATTGCCACAAACCACATTTCGGTCGATAAAATGTTCATCCGCAGCCAGGACCCGGTCATGCTTGTGCGCGCCCGTGCGCAGCTGGAACAGATTCCGGGTATCCGCGTGATGAGCAGCGCGACCGATAACCTCGAGGTCATCACGCCGGCCGCGGACAAGGGCGTTGCTCTCGGTATGCTGTGCCGCGAGCTGGGCACCGACCTCGACCACGCCGCGGCCATCGGCGACAGCGAAAACGACCTTGAAATGCTGAACGCCGTAGCCCTCCCGATTGCGATGGGAAACGCAAGCGCAGCCGTCAAAAATCTGTGCCTGCGCGAGACGCTCACCAACGCCCAGGACGGAGTAGCAGCCGCCATCGACCGCATCATCGCAGAGAACGGCTAAACGAGCAGACCGGTCGCTGTTTTCCGGAAAAACAGTGGTAAAAACCGGATTTCTATGCTATAATATACTTGCAGAGTATCCGCAGAAAGCGGAAAAACGGCGCAGAACGCCGTCAGATTGAATCACAAAGAAAGTTGAAGGATAGAAGTTTTGGCTGCAAGGAAAACCACAACTAAAAAATCGACGAAAAGCGCGCCCAAGGGCAAGCGTGCGGCACAGCCGCAGCCGGAGGAACTCGGTCCGATCCTGTCCCGTCCGGTCTGGGGCGCAATCTGGGGCATTGTCGGTCTGCTGTGCCTGCTGTCGATCCTGCCGATCGACGGCGTGCTGCTCAAGTGGCTGCACCGCGGCATCGGTGCGCTCATCGGCAAGGGCGCGTATGTCATGCCGTTTGCGCTGATCGGCATCGCCGTGCTGCTGTTTGCGCGTCCCAAGGGTCCCGTGCGCCTGCGCGGAACGTGTATCGCGCTCATGCCATTGCTGATCGGCAGTATCATTCACGCCTTTTCGTGTGCAAATGAGTACGACCTGTCCATGAGCACGCTCAGCGGTCTGCTCTCTACCGGCATGGAAGGCTCGTCCGGCGGTCTGCTGGGCGGCGGTCTGTACATCCTGCTCGAGTGGGCGCTCTCGTCCATCGGCGCACTGCTCATCCTGCTGGTGCTGTTCATCGTGTCGCTGTTGGTGGCCTGCCGGATTACGCCGCAGGCGCTGTACGACATGGTTCGTCCGCCCGAGTACGAATACGAGGACGAGGAGGAGCGCGAGCGCTACGAAGCACCTCTCCAGCTGCCGAACATCCACGAGGCGGCAGCTGCGCATGCACAGCGCCGAGAGGAACGCCGCGCACACCGTAAATCCGACTTTGACATCCCGATCGACACCGACCCGCCCGGAGAGGATAAGCCGGGCGAGGAACTGATCGACCCGCGAAAGCGCAAGGGCAAGGCCATCGCACCGGACGAATATCTGCGCTCACTGCGTGATAACGTGAAGAAAAAGGCCGGAAGCATTATGGATCTGGTCGAAAACAAGCAGCCGGAGGAAGAATCGGCGCATGTTTCCGAGCCGGAGCCCGAGCATGAGGCGGCTCCTGCACCGGCATCCAAGTCGAAAAAGACCGAGAACATCTCGGAGACCGAGCAGGAAGCCATGAATATCGCCATCGACGAGAGCCAGAAAGCGCCCATGCCGGTCTACGACTACCCGCCGATCGACCTGCTGACACAGGGCAAGCACGCCTCTGTCGCGGGCGCAGAAGCCGAGCTGCGCGAAAGCTCGGCGTGCCTGCTCGATACGCTCGACTCGTTCAACATCGAGGCGCAGATCATCGGCATCGTGCGCGGCCCGTCCGTCACCCGGTTCGAGCTGACCATCCCGCGCGGCATCAAAATCTCGCGCATCACCGCCCTGTCGGACGACATTGCGCTGTCGCTCGGCGCGGCGAACGTGCGTATCGCGCCTATCCCGGATAAGGTCGCGGTCGGCATCGAGGTGCCGAACAAGACGGTCAATACCGTCTTTATCCGCGAGTGTATCGGTTCTCCGGCGTTTGCGAATGCGAAAAGCCGCCTGTCCTTTGCCGTTGGCAAGGACATCACCGGCAAGCCGGTCATCGGTGACATTGCCAAGATGCCGCACATGCTGATTGCCGGCACCACCGGCTCCGGTAAGTCGGTGTGCATCAACTCCATGCTGATTTCGCTGCTGTACAAGTCCACGCCGGAGGAGGTCCGCCTCATCATGGTGGACCCGAAGATGGTCGAGCTGGGCAACTACAACGGCATTCCGCACCTGCTGATTCCTGTCGTTACCGACCCGAAAAAGGCCGCCGGTGCGCTCAACTGGGCGGTCGGTGAGATGGAACGCCGCTACAAGCTGTTCGCAGACCATCAGGTGCGCAATCTGGTCGGTTATAACGACCTCATGCGTTCCGAAAAGGCCAAAGCAGAGCAGACCGAGGACGGTCATCCCGAGCAGTATCAGGTGCTGCCGCAGATCGTCATCGTCATCGACGAGCTGGCCGACCTGATGATGGTCGCCGCCAAGGAAGTCGAGAACTCTATCTGCCGTATCGCGCAGAAGGCGCGAGCCGCAGGCATGCACCTTGTTGTAGCAACACAGCGTCCGTCGGCTGACGTTATCACCGGTATCATGAAGGCAAATATCCCGTCGCGTATCGCGTTTGCGGTAGCCAGCCAGATCGAATCCCGTATCATTCTGGATACGACCGGCGCGGAAAAGCTGATCGGCAAGGGCGATATGCTGTATGCGCCGCTCGGCGAGGGCAAGCCGACCCGTGTACAGGGGTGCTTTATCTCCAACGAGGAGATCGAAGCTGTTATTGCCCGCATCAAGGAGACCAGCACCGCCGAGTACAGCGAGGAAATCCTCGAGCACATCGAGCAGCAGGCCGAGCAGGTAGGCAATAACAAGGGCGGCAGCAGCGGCACGAACGACCCGGGCGACGATGAGGATGAACTCATCGAGGAAGCCATCGAGGTCATCATGGACTGCCGTCAGGCGTCCACATCTATGCTGCAGCGCCGTCTGAAGCTGGGCTATTCGCGTGCCGCGCGTATCATCGACCAGATTGAGGACCGCGGTATCATCGGCCCGTCCGAAGGCTCGAAGCCGCGCCAGATCCTCATCTCGCGTGAGGACTGGCAGGAGATGAAGCTGCGCCGCACAATGCCGCTGGATAAGCAGCAGTAATGGATAATGGAGAATTGAGAATGTCGCTATCCTTGCGCGATACCAGCGCAGCGCGGACGGGACTCGCGCAAGGATAGCGCTAATTTTCCATTTTCCATTCTCAATTTGCTAAACAATTCTCTTAGGAGGTAACATATCATGAAGAAGATCAACATTGCCGAAAAGTCTTTCAATCCGTTCGAACTGATCGGTCAGAAGTGGATGCTGATTTCCGCAGGCACTGAGGACAAGTGGAACACCATGACCGCAAGCTGGGGTGCTGTAGGCGTTATGTGGGGCAAGCCTAGTGCGACCTGCTATATCCGCAAGAGCCGCTTCACCAAGGAGTTTGTAGACGCAGGCGAGTATTTCACCCTGACCGTGCTCAAGGACGGCAACCGTCAGGCACTGAACACCCTCGGCTCCAAGTCCGGCCGTGACATGGATAAGATGCACGAGAGCGGCCTTACCCCGGTATTCGTAGAGGGTCAGCCGACCTTCGAGGAGGCCGAGCTGGTACTCATCTGCCGCAAGCGCGGTGTGACCGACATCGCACCGGACGACATGGCTCAGGAAGTGCAGGACAAGTGGTACGGCGATCACGACTACCACACCATGTATATCGGCGAGATCGTAGCCGCTTACGAGAACTAAGTTTTGCAAACCGTTCTGTAAACCGATTTTTACAAATATTTCACCAATTCCTCACAGAATCGGTGTATATTTAAGTAAATGTGAACCGGTTTGCTGGAGATGCTATTTAACTGGTATTTCTAAGTGTTTCGCGCGGAAGCGCGCATGAAATAGCATTTGCTGCGCAAATGCCAAAAAAGCGGGAGCATGTATCACGCTTTTTTGACTTCTAGAGGGAGAAAGTTTCTGAATAGGAACTTTCGGACGACTTTGGAACGGCCCACGGTCCGTTCCTCTTGTCGGCGAAACTGTAGTTTCGCGACAGGAATTGGCAGGAGGAAACAGCAATGGAAGTAAGCAAACAGGCTTTGCAGAATATCATTTCGGATGAAGAACGTCTGTTTTTCGCAGAGAACATCCCGGCGGAATACCTGAGCGATGCGCTCGGCCGCCGCACCGGCACGGCAGACGCGCTCGTGTTCGCGCGCTCGACCGAGGAGGTCAGCGGCGTGCTCCGGTACGCCAACGAAAACGCCATCCCGGTCACGCCGCGCGGCGCGGGCACCAATCTGGTAGGCTCGACAATTCCGCTGTTCGGTGGTATCATTCTGGATGTATCCCGCATGAACCGCGTGCTCGAGCTGGACCGCGACACGATGACGGTCACCGTCGAGCCGGGCATGCTGCTCAAAGATCTGCAGGCCTATGTTGAGGAGCACGGTCTGTTTTACCCGCCTGACCCGGGCGAAAAGGCCTCGAGCATCGGCGGCAACATCAGCACCAATGCGGGCGGCATGCGTGCGGTCAAGTACGGCGTAACACGCGATTATGTGCGCGGGCTGGAGGTCGTTCTTGCGGACGGTACGGTGCTGAAAGTCGGCGGCAAGCAGGTGAAGGACGCGAGCGGACTGTCGCTCAAGCACCTGCTCATCGGCTCGGAGGGCACGCTGGCGGTTATCACCAAGTGCCTGCTGCGCCTTCTTCCCAAGCCGGAGACCACGGTGAGCGTGCTCGTGCCGTTTGCTGACCTCGGCACGGGCATCCGCAGCGTGCTGACGATTTTGCAGGCGAACGCCAACCCGACCGCAGTCGAGTTCATGGAGCGCAAGGTCGTAGCCCTCGGCGAGAGCTTTTCCGGCGTGCAATATCCGCGCCCGGATGCCGGTTCATACATTCTGCTGACGTTTGACGGTCACGAGAGCGAGGTCAACGCGAATATCGAGCGCGTGCGCCGCCTTGCGCTCGACAACGGCGCCATCGACTATATCGTGCTCCGCAGTGCCGAGCAGGCGGCGGACATCTGGAAGGTGCGCGGTGCGCTCGTCATGGCGGTCGAGGCCGTGTCCGAGCAGGAGCCGGTGGACATCGTGGTGCCCATCAACCGGACGGCGGAGTTTATTGGTTACATCAACCAGCTGGAGCAGTCCAGCGGGATGCGCATGGTCAGCTTTGGCCACGCCGGGGACGGCAACGTCCACCTGTGCGTGGTACGCGGCGACCGGGATGAGGAAACCTGGCAGAAGGAGCTCCATGAGAACATGGACAAGGCGTACCACAAAGCCTACCAGCTGGGCGGTATCGCCTCCGGCGAGCATGGCATTGGCATCAGCAAGCGCCGTTACTTCCTGCGGGAGACCCACTGGGAGAATTTAAGGGCCATGAACCAAATTAAGGACGCCTTGGACCCGCTCCACATTTTGAACGACAAGAAATCCTATCTGGTAGGAGGACAAGATGAAACAGCTATCTGAACGTACCAAGACCTTTACTGATTCCGTCATCCGCCGGATGACCCGGGTCTCGCTCCAATACAACGCTATCAACCTGTCTCAGGGCTTTCCCGACTTCGAGCCGCCCAAGGAGATTTTGGACCGGCTGGCAGAAGTGTCCCACGAGGACTTCCATCAGTATGCCATCACCTGGGGCGCACAGAACTTCCGCGAAGCCTTGGCGGCCAAGCAGTCCAAGCTCATGGGGCGCACCATCGACCCCAACGGGGAGATTGTCGTCACCTGCGGCAGCACCGAGGCCATGATGGCGGCCATGATGACCGTGGCCAACCCGGGCGATAAGGTTATCGTGTTCTCCCCCTTCTATGAAAACTACGGGGCGGACACCATCCTTTCCGGCGCGGAGCCCATCTACGTGCCCCTGCACCCGCCAGAGTTCCACTTTAACGTGGACGAGCTGGAAGCAGCCTTCCAGCAGGACCCCAAAGCGCTCATCCTGTGTAACCCCTCCAACCCCTGCGGTAAGGTGTTCACCTACGACGAGCTGAAGATCATCGCCGACCTGGCGGAGAAATATGACACCTACGTCATAACCGATGAAGTGTACGAGCACATCGTCTATGAACCCAACCGCCACGTCTATTTCGCCTCCCTCCCTGGTATGTGGGAGCGCACCCTCTCTTGCAGTTCCCTCTCCAAGACCTACTCCATCACCGGCTGGCGTCTGGGCTACCTCATCGGCCCGGCCTACGTCATCGAGGGCGCCCGCAAGGTGCATGATTTCCTGACTGTCGGTGCAGCCGCACCCCTGCAGGAGGCCGCCGTCGCCGGTCTGACCATGCCCGCAAGCTACTATGAAGGTCTGCGCGCTCTTTACACCGAGAAGCGCGACCACTTCCTTGCCGGGCTGGATGCCATCGGCCTCAAGCACAACGTCCCGCAGGGTACTTATTTTGTCATGATAGACATTTCGGATTTCCTCGCCCTGCCCCAGTTCAAGGGCTGGACCGACCTGCAGTTCTGTGAGTGGATGATCCGGGAAGTGGGCGTGGCCGCTGTGCCTGGCTCCAGCTTCTTCCGGGAGCCGGTGAACCACCTGATCCGGATGCACTTTGCCCGCGGCACCGATGTGCTGGACGAAGCCGTCCGCCGGCTGGAAAAGCTGCAGGCTTTACTGAAATAAAAGCAAAAAAAAACAACAGCGCCGCAGGAAGTTTCCTGCGGCGCTGTCTCTTTCCCGATACTCTATACACGATTCATCACACGGCGTGGCGCTGCACGGTGGGCATTGGCTCCACAAGAGCGGGATGCATCCCCTCGCGGTAGTCCAGGTCGCCCTGATCCATACCGCGCAGTAAGACCTCGGCGGTGGCAATGTTGGTGGCAATGGGTACGCTGTGCATATCACACAGGCGGAGCAGGTTCTGCTCGTTGGAGCTGCCGCTGTCGGCCCGGAGCGGGTCGCGGAAGAACAGCACCAGATCCACTTCATCGCAGGCAACACGGGCGGTGATCTGCTGGATGCCGCCCAGCTTTCCGGAGAGATAACAGTGAACTGGCAAGCCGGTGGCCTGGTTCAACATCCGGCCGGTGGTACCGGTGGCGATGACAGTGTTCCGGGACAGGATACCACTGTAGGCGGTGCAGAACTGAAGTGCAAGTTCTTTGCGGGAATCATGTGCAAGAATGGCAATTGTCATAATTCGCTCTCTCCTTTGTACTAGTGTCGTCATGCGGACATCTGTTTGAAATGGATTGCAGTTGTGGGAAGAACAGTTCCGGGCGCACTTCAGAGCGCCCCGCCGAACTTGTTCCCATACTTTCCAATATAGTTTTACCGCGTCGAAATATGGGTTGTCAAGGGGAAAATGAGAATTTTTACCCTAATTTCCGATAAAAGTACGACTTTGTTTTTGTACAGAATGGAGAAATGAAAAATACATCATGGCACAAACGAAAAAATAATTTTCGAAATTTTGGTCCGAAAGTGTTTCTATAACAAAAACAGTCCATCCCTGCAAAACAAAAATACAGGCCGCTGTCCTTCCACGGCGGCCTGTGAGAAAAAAACGGAAAAATGTTTTCGCAATTGAACGGTTCAGCGGATCTGGCCGCTGCCGTGGATGATGTACTTGTAGCTGCACAGTTCTTCCAGCCCCATGGGGCCCCGGGCGTGGAGCTTCTGGGTGGAAATGCCCATCTCGCATCCCAGCCCGAACTCCCCGCCATCAGTGAAGCGGGTGGAGCAGTTGACGTAGACCGCCGCACTGTCCACCGCCGCCGTAAAGAGGGCGGCATGGGCCTCGTCCCGGGTCAGGATGGCTTCGCTGTGGCCGGTGGAGTGAGCAGCGATGTGGGCAATG